>Ga0076238_115_pt1 | contig 20282 bp, 19 predicted proteins | sample RifGroF1_FD_67706 | JGI IMG/M metagenome (GOLD analysis project Ga0076238, IMG submission 67706) | Parcubacteria bacterium GW2011_GWF1_43_9
TCATTATTGGTGGCTATATGATCTTGAGCGCGGCTGGTAATAGTGAAAGGTTTGATAAGGGTAAAAAAACTATTACCTATGCCATTATTGGTTTATTAGTTACTATCAGTAGTTACCAAATTCTGGCCAACACCATAAACATCCTGACTGGTGTAGCTGTAAACGAAGAAGGTGCTAAACTCCCGGAATTTCGCAACCCAGCAACCTTAATTGATCCGCTTGGTTTAACCACCTTGCCTAATGGCTCATCACCGGCTTTTGTTTTTTTTGGCCAAAGGGTAATTGGCTTTATGGTCAATTTATTGGGTGTAGCGGTTGTTATGATGTATGTTTGGGGCGGCTTGCAGTGGATGCTGTCTGCCGGCAGTGAAGATAAAATTTCCAAGGCTAAAAAAACTTTGCTTTATGCCACTATCGGTGCAATTGTTGTACTTAGCTCTTACCTGCTGATTAAATTTATTTTCAACCCAATAGCTGCAACTTTAGTTACCGGCTGATAATATTTTAATTAGTATTGACTTTTTTACTAACATTTGGTATAGTTAAATCAGTCATATCCACCTTTGTAGTTAATTTTCGGGTGGTTGCTAGAAAGGGGGTGAATGTATGAAGAAAACAATTAAGTATGTTGCTGGCGCATTGGCTTATGGTTTGCCAGCTATGGTAATGGCTCAGGGTATTACCTCAGATCTTTCAAACTTAGGTTTGAATGAGTTTGGAAACGAGACCAATTTGGGCACGAACGTGGCTCTAATTGCCACCATCGCTCGTATTATCAATATCTTACTCGGCTTCTTGGGCGTAATCGCAGTTGTGCTAGTACTTTTGGGTGGTTTCAAGTGGATGACAGCCGCTGGTAATGAAGATAAGATCGGCGAAGCTAAGAAACTCATGGGTGCTGGCGTAGTTGGTTTGGTGATTATTTTGGCCGCTTACGCTATCGCTGCCTTTGTTGTCAACCAATTGGCTTCAGCGACTTCATATAATCAAGGATAAGCATTCTATGAATCTCCCGAATCGCAATACGCGATTCATTCTGAATACTCTATTTTTACTAACGGTCAGTGTGGCCCTCTTTTGGGGGCTCGCACTGACCGTTAGTGCACAACTCCCGAGCGATTACGGTTTGGAGGCCACGGCTAACGCAGCTAAGTTGCCAGTCGGTAATCCCAGTCCGGCAAAATTAGCCGCGACAATTGTAAATGCTCTGCTGGGCACCTTGGGAACTATTTTAGTAATGCTAATTATTTATGCTGGTTTCATTTGGATGACAGCCGCCGGTGATGAACAAAAAATCAGCAAAGCTAAAAAACTTTTAGGCAGTGCGATTGTAGGTTTAGCAATTGTGCTGGCAGCTTACGCCATTGCTTCATTTACTATTTCAAATTTACAAAAGGGAGCGGGCACAAGTAATGGTGGTTCGGGCGGTGTTTCTTGTACAACCCCAGAACCTGACCCGAACTTGTGTAATGGTGAATTCGGCTGGGATTGCGTTAATGGTGTTTGGGAGTGCACCTAACCAACAATTAATTATTTTATTTTAAGACTGAGCTAGCAAATTAATTTTACTCATTTAAAAACAAAACACTGATTTGGTCAGTGTTTTTTGTATATACCTATTTACCTGCCAAACGAAATATCGTAATAAAAAATTCAACAATATCTTTTTTTCTTAACTTTGATTTGCCATAAGTGCGGTCATTAAATATTACTGGTACCTCTGCTACTCGCGCACCAGACCTTTCCAATAAACAAATTATCTCTTCCTGCCAGGCATAACCATTGCTGGTAATTGTTCGCCAAGGAATTTTTTCTAAAGCTTCCACTTTATAAAGCCTAAAGCCGGCGGTAACATCATGAGTTTTTAGCTCTAACATTAACCTAGACACGGTATTTGCCCCCCAGCTGATTAAGTGACGCCCCAGGCCCCAGCCCACTATTTTACCGCCCCTTACGCGCCTGGAACCAATAACAACCTCAGCCCCCTGGCCTATTTTTTCCCATAACTTGGGTAAATCTTCAGGTAAATGGGAAAGATCGGCATCCATCTCGCCTACCACCTGCGCCCCTCGGCCTAAGCAATAAGCAAAGCCCTGGCGATAAGCACTGCCTAACCCAAGTTTGCCCGGGCGATGAAGCACAAAAAGTTTCCCTTTATAAAACCTGGACAATTCATCCACCAACTCGCCGGTACCGTCTGGTGAATTATCATCTACCACTAAAACATTAAGGGATAAATTAAGCTTAAATAACCGGGCCAAATTTTCAGCAATATTATCGCATTCATTATAGGTTGGAATTACTATCCAAAGATTTTGCATATTAAATTAATCTGATGCTGATAATTTATCAGCCGCCCAGGTATTTAAAAATTGCCAGGTATTTTGGTATTTAATTTCTAACTGGTCACTTTCCAAATATCCCAGCATAAAGCCTTGGGTAGTGCGCCATAATTTACCGCCACTCGGTTGCCAACGCGGAAACCAGCTTTGGCGTATTATTACAAATGAACCGGGGCCTGCGGAAAGTCTAATTGATTTATTATTACTATCAACCCTAACTGCCTTCATTGTCATATTATCATTTTTAAATTTATTCCAGGTTTCATTAACTGACATGCATAAGTCTAGCATTTTACCAACATAATCATTTTTATACGCTTGAACATCAAAATCAAGCCAATCCATATATTCATAGGGTTTCCCTTGATAAAAATATTTTTTTATCTCTGCTAAATTAAGGGGTAGTAAGTATACTGATGAATTGCTTGCGAGATTGCCAGTTAATTTAAAATTACCATCTTGGTTAAAAACTAAATATGCTTGGGCTTTAGGATATTTCTGTATAACACCTTCATCTTCACTAACTATAATTGGAAATAAATTATAATCAGCTGAATCAACCCCGTGCGCATCTACCAGGGGTAGCTGATAACCATCGGGTAATAATAAGTTTATCGTATCCGTAACCAGCTGAACGTTTTTTTTACTAACATCAAGTAAGGCTGGCATTGTTATAGCCGCTTGATTAATTTCCATGGCAGGAGAAAATAGCATTGCCTCCTTATTGTCAGTTCCTTGGTCAACTACACTACGATTTTTGTTTGTTTCCTTAACTAATAAATAATCAGCGCCGGCCGCTCCCATAATATTATTTAAAGTCTGTTTATTAAACAGCCATCTTTCCTCCCATTCTATATGAACCGTAAAGTTAAAGAACTTGGGATCACCTTGACTATATGCCCCGGTGACAGACTGAAAATTATAAAATGGGGCATAAGTAACCAAAGAATCAGCCCTTGATAACCTGCCTAAGCGTGTTGATACTATTACTCTTTTATTATTAAGGCTGGGGATTAAATGAGTAATAGCATTGCTTTCAAAATTAATAACCATTGACTCCGACCAGTTTCTAAATTCTCCATAATAAAATGAAGTGATAACAAAAAAAATTGTAAAAAGCATCAAAGATGCAATTACAATTGGGATTGACCCTATCTGATTAAAGGTAATAGTCCGCTGACGATAACGATATAAAATAGTGAGAATTATCGGTAAGCAAAATGATATGATTCCCAAATTAGCAAAACGTGAATTATGCAAAAATTGCCCCACCACGGGCATAAGATCACGTGCGCCCCAGGTTAAAAAGCAACTCCAGGCTAATCCTATTAAAATTATTGATTGGTTTTTTAAAATCTCTTTCTCCTTATATATAAAAAATACGGTTGCAAATAAAATAATCAAAATAATAAAAGAATTAATTTGCTGCCAAACAAATGGGTCTGCCAGTTGTGATAGATAACCCATGGTCAATACCGCTGGCAACCACCACCAAATGGTCGCGGTAACTGCTGGTACCCATAAAATAAATAGATTAATCCAGGGCTTATACCATTGTTGGTTATTAAAACTTTTAATTAAAGTCCAAGTAAATAGGATTAGAGATAAAAAAATGACTGGATAGGGATGCAGTAGAATAGTAATAGCAAGCCAGATTACAGCCCATAAATAATCTCTCTGTCTCTGTGGCCAGCAATAAAAACTCAAAGTTAAAATAGCAGTATTCCAGGCAAATAGATTGGGTTCAGCTCCGTACATATGCAACAGCAACAATGAAGGGCTCAGAGCAAAAATTATACCTGCCCACCTAACCCAAGATTTAGATAAATTTGTCGCCCGTCTAATAAAAAAAGAGAAACAGATAGCTGAAAATAAAAAATTTAGTAGAATCAAAATTTTATAACTCACCACAGCCGAAGTAAAAATTGCTATCGCCGATCCAAATACATAAAACAGAGGCGGGTATTGTTCAAATGGCGGAAAGCCCAAATAGGAACTGGTTGTCCAGCTGGGCCAACCAGTCTGATTTACAATGGCTGATCTTACTAATTCAATTTTCGCAATATGTGATCGTAAGTCTGCTGTTCCTTCAAAATTCAATACAGTCGGCTTTAGGTTAAATAATTGACCTTTATATAAAAACGCTAAACAAATCAGTAAAATAATAAAAGGCAAGGCTATTTTAAATAATTGTAGAATTAAATTAACAACCTTCTTGTTTCCAACAAAGTTTACTACTGTAATTTTGTATTTGGTCATCCCGCTTTTAAAATGAAATGCCATAAAACTACCACAAATTTAATCTAATTTATAAACTATTGCTTCTGAGTCTTCATAAACTCTATTCAAACGATTGTCTCGGTTAGCCCAAAAAAGCATGGCTGGGGTTCTTTTTTCTAATAATAAATAGGAGGCACCAAATGAATCATGCGCAATTTTATATATGGCACGTGCCTCACCCTTAACAACGCGCTCCCACTGACGGTATTTTTCTTTATCATATTCATACATAAAAGTCTGATCTAGTCCGGTCAAATAATAATTCTGAGAATTATGATAAAAAAGCATGGGAAACATGCTCCAATCGCTTTGAAAAACTATAGTACCTGATGGGCTGTTTTGTTTAAGCCAATTAGCCGCGCCCAACATCGTATTGTAGCTATATTTATTGGCTAGTGCTGCTTTTGCTAAACGAAAACCGTGAGATAACCCCCAAGGCACAACCATAATAGCATAAACCAACAAGGTAACTAACACGTATTTTTTCATTACCCATTTTGGAATCCAGCTGGCAAACTTATTTTTCAAATAGGCTAATGTAAGATTGCCTAAACCAGCATCACGCAAACACAAACCGGAAGATATGACCATCCAAGGAACAAAGTACTCGGTTTGCCGGCGAGCTTTAAGCGTATAAATCAGAAACAAAACAGCTATTAGCCAGCTCGAGCGCGACAATTTGGTCTGCTTATGCCAGGTAAAAACTGCTACCAGGGTTGATAATAACCAAACCAATAAAGGATAAGAGAGGTTTTCTGGTAAATCAAATGGCGCCAAAGGATACCACTCACCTCCAATGCCAACAAAAGTATGGTAGGGGGTTAAGGCCATACCAAATATCTGTTTTAAATAAACTAGATTGGTTGGAAAATAAGGATTAATTATCAAGGCTACTACTATTCCACCAACTATCACACCAACTAGTTTTAAATTGTTCTTAGATATCAGAGTCTGCCCTATAATTTTAAGATTCAGCTTGGTCTGACTAAGACTATCAATTGCTATCCAAACGCCAGCCATCACCACCACCAAGGGCCAGGCACTGTAAAACCAAACATAAAACCAAGTCCAAAAAAACAGCCAACCAAGTCGTCGCTCGGTAATTAAGTAATAAGCGATGATAGATACGCCAATAGCCAATGACGGTGCTTTTAGTAATGATAAGCGAAATAAAAATGGGGCGGAGGTTAGCAACAAGATAATGCCTACTCCCCAATAAGGCACGCGCCAGCGTTTTAAACACCACAATACTGCAGTGACAGAAAACGCCGCAAAAATTATGGTCGCAATCTTAGCTCCAGCCAAATCATTCGGCGCCAAACTCACAAACGGCAGTAATAAAACATGATAGAGAAAGTGTTGATCGATAAAAATAGTGCGGTAAAGTGAAGCTTGTGTCCAAGGGAAATCTCTCACCAGACCACTATCACGCATCATGGTAGTCAACTTAACATGATACCAAGAATCAGGGTCAGCTAAAGTTTGGGCTGGTTGCAAATAAGCAAACACCGCCAAACACAAAACAAAGACTGAAATCAATTGAACGCCCTGTAACCGCCAGAAGGGATAAACTTTTCTTAGCATCTAATTCTGTTCCAAAAATTAATCAGCTCCTAACTTGGCTTTAAGTTTATTTATTATAGGAATTTCAGCCGGATCTATTCTATAAAGCAAAGCTAAATAATAACTCACCCAATCACCCAAATAAATCAACGAGAGCTTATTAGCCCAAATATCTTCCCCTTGTCCTTCTATCGCTTCCGCCTGAATACCCTGGTGAATTAATTGTTCACGCCATAACGATTGTCGCTTAACAATCTCAGGGTGATCAAAATGTGATTCTAATAATAAAATCACCACATCATCTTTAAAACGAATCGGAAAACCAAAACCTTCAACCGTATTGTGATTAGCCTCAGGCAGACAATCAAACCAACTTGTATTCTTGCTATGTTCGTTAAATTGGTTTTTCCAACGTCGCGCTACAGATTTTGTTATATTACTTCCCACCACTATCGGCACATGATCATACAGGCTGTAGGCTAGTTGTTTAGCTTTATTTTGAGGTGTCGGTGCGGTTGGCAAATAAGAAGCACTGATTTCCTGAATTAAATTGATGGCATTAGTTAAATCTGCTTCTTTGCTATTCAATATTCCTGCTTTCTCCAAAATCATAATTGCCGGCACCAACATATAGCCCAGGGCGTCGCGGGGTGGGGATTTATAATCAAATTTATACAAGGGCACACCGGCCTTTACCGCTTGATCAGCTAATTGCCCGCCTGAAGTTACAACTATAGTTACGCCAGCGCAACTTAGCGCCTGATTAAAACAAGCTAAGGCTTCGGCTGTTTCACCTGAATAACTAATCACCACCACTGCTGTTTCTTTGTTAATCCAGGCAGGTAGATCATAATCCCGAATAACTGCTAATGGCTTGCGTATCAGGCCGGGTGATAAATCGCAAGCTACCTCAGCACCAATCGCACTGCCGCCCATACCACAAAACACCACCTGTTTAACCTGAATGATTTCTTTGGGTAAATCAACTTTGGCAAAACCTGCCCTGGCGCTCGCCAATTGATTGGGAAAATCAGCCAAAATTTTAGCTATATTTTCTTTATCAATCTGCCTGACGGCCTCTGGGGTATCCAAATATGGTGGGGTATTGGTATTGTTCACTTTTTTATTATACCAGCGACTAAGCGGCTAAACCATGGCTTGGTTTTGAACCCTTCTCCCTGCTCTAATTCTTTATAAAAATAAGTTAAACAAACCATCACTATCAAAGCTGCCAAATGGGTAATTGAAAAATACCGATTCATAAACCAAACACCGGTTAACAATAGCGTCCACAGCCACAAAACTAACCACGGTTCAATTGGCCGGCGTTTTTGATATTGCCAAGCATACCAACCAACTAACCCTGCTATTATTAACTGAAAAATCCAAAAAGGGAAGTAACTTGTTCTCTCTGGCACCAACCCCAACTGATAAATTATTTCACCCATACCAATACCCATAATTGGATAGGAATTTTCTACTCGCCCCGATTGATAACTAATGGTATCAGCCCAAAACCCTTGTGGGTCTTTGATTAAAAAAGGCAGAATAATAATAGTCGCGACTAATAAGGCTGTGCCTCCCCAAACTATTGCCCGCCGTCTAACCTCTGGTTTGGCTGTGCCAAAATGTAATTTTTCCCAATGCCAAAAAAACTGAATTAAAAATGGCAAAACGAACCAGGTTGTTTGTTTGGTAGCCAAAGCACAGCCTAAAATAATTGCACTGGCTAAATATTTTCTAATAATAACAAACTCCAAAGCTAATATCACTAAGGCTATTATTACAATATCATTAAGACCATGTAAAAAATAAACCATAAACCAAAAATTAAAAAACAACAATGGCACCAGTAAAATAAGTTTGGGATTCTGGCGATAGCGCCACACTAACCAAAATATTAATAAGGCAAAAATCAGTGCTTGGGTTAAACGTTGGTCATAAAAACCAATTATGAATGGACTAATAAAATATAGGGGGGATCCCAATACTAATACTCCTGGCAGATAAGCATAATGGTAAAGCGCTGGGTTAACTTGGTTATAATAAAATCTAAACTCCTCCAATGAAGTATCAAAATAATCAACACTATATGGATTAGTTCCTTGCCATAAATATGACAAGGCAATCTCAGTTTGAGTAATGCCATCATGAACACCATTAATTGATTCCAGACCATAGTGGCGCTGGGCTATTCTAATACCCAATAGTGTCAAGGTTGCCATCAAAAATACTAAAACAACCCAAGGAGTAAAAATACGCCAAGAAAATTTTGGCAATAAATAAATTAATTCTTTGAAAACAGCAACTCCTATTAACAATACAAGTATAAATAATACCAACATTTTATATTTTTCTGCCCAACATAATAAACTACTATTACTATACACCTTGGGTTCATATACATAAACAATTATTCATTACTCTGCTACAATAGGTGCGTGAATAAATATAACCTCTTCTTTTTTACTCTTACTCTCTATGTCTGGCCACTCTAAATGGTCCACTATCAAACGCGCCAAGGGCACAGCTGATGCCAAGCGCAGCCAGCTTTTTACGAAACTAGCCAAAGCGGTCTCGGTCGCCGCTAGAGCTGGGGCTGATTCCACCATGAACGCTGGGCTCAGACTGGCGATAGACCGCGCACGTTCTTTTAGTATGCCCAAAGATAGTATTGAACGGGCTATTCAAAAAGGTTCTGGCACGGGCGAGGGTACAAAATTAGAAGAAGTGCGGTATGAAGCCTACGGGCCAGGCGGCGTGGCCTTATTAATGGACGTGGTAACTGATAATAAAAACCGCACTTCGGCTGAAATTAGACACTTATTAGAAAGACATGGCGGACGGATGGCGGAAATGGGCAGTGTTTCCTGGATGTTTGTACTTAAGGGTATAGTGCAAATTCCAGCACCAGCAGATCGGGAAGGATTTGAGTTGGCGGTAATTGAAGCTGGGGCGGATGACTTGATAGAACATGATGACGAATTAACCATCACTTGCCCGCCCGAGGCTTTTGAGGATATCAAAGAATTGGTGGTCTCTAAAAATATCACCCCGAGCTACCTCTCGCTTGAACCAGTGGCTAAAAATGATATTACGATTGATAGCCAAGCTGAATCTAATAAACTGAATGAGCTGCGCGAGGCGCTTGATGCTAATGACGATGTCACTAATATTTATGATAATGAGGCAGGATAGTTTAACAAATTTTTCCCAAACCAGCCGCCATCCGCCAAAGCAGGAATACTATGAATACTCCAATTAATTCATCTTCCACGTCATTCCTGCGTCGGCAGACGAAGCCTAAAAAAATCGTGTTAGGGATAGACCCTGGTTTGGGGCGGATGGGTTATGCCGTGCTCGCTGGCACATTAAGTCAGCCAAAAATATTAACTGTTGGTTGTTTAGAAACAAGCTCCAAATTAGTGCATGGCCAGCGCCTAGTAGCTTTAAGTTCTGGAGTACAAAAAATATTACGCCAATATAAGCCAACAATAATAGCTATTGAAAAACTTTATTTTTCCAAAAATGTAAAAACCGCCTTGCAAGTAGCTGAAGCCCGCGGCGCAATCATGCTGGAATTGACTCAAGGAAAATGCCCAATAGTTGAGCTGTCGCCGCAAGCAGTTAAGTTGGCGGCCACTGGTGTCGGGAATGCTGATAAATTAATGGTACAAAAAATGCTTAAGCTGATATTCAAACTTAAACAGGTCCCAAAACCAGATGACGCAGCGGACGCGTTGGCTGTGGCATTATGTGGACTTAGCCAAATAAAATAAATGCCCCAACAATTACCCAAACCACATAGCAAGTTAGTGCGCGCATTATTTTTTTGGACCGGCATAACCGCCACCTTCTCCTACCGAGTCATTATTATACTCACCAACTATCCGGCGATTTGGCTGAAATTAGCCTGGTATGTAGGCACTGTGGGTTTTGTTTTATATTTCATCCATCGCTATCAAATCTCCGAACGACGAGCAAAGTTAATTCATGACCACCAACTCAATTCTAAAGTAGCAGCCATGCCTAATCTGAACGAAGCTGATCGCGCGGCCATGGAATATCTTTTCCAAACTTTGGAATCAAGCAAGGAAAAGTGGAATTATATTTTTATCTTCGTCATGTCCGGCCTAGCTCTTGTATGGGGTGTAGTAACTGATATTGCGGCTTGGCTTAAGTAACTTATTACGTAACTAATTACGTAATTCTTAATATCTTAAATTACAAAACACGCCCAAGAGAGTGTATTTCTTGACACAATTTTAGATTCAAACTAAGGTTAGGCCAAAAGTAATTAAAATCACTTATTTAAAAACAACCATAAGGAGGAAACTTGGAAACAACCGAAAAAATTTCCGGCATCATAACCATACTAAAAAGCGAGTACGACTGGCTCCAAGATCATGCCAGTTTTAAAGACGGGGTATGGCGCTGCGATATCACCGACGCAGAAATAATCATGAAGCCGGTTCAACACCCTATCTGGGAAAATGGTGTTGAGCCGATAGGCCGCGAAACCAAAACTGTTTACCACCTGTATTGCCCCAGGTGCCAAAAAGAACCTGAATTTACTCCTGGTTCGCCCATAGAACGGGACGACCTAATAGAAGCCCCCAATGGCTAATCCATACGCAAAAATAATTTTAATACCCGACCTCATAAAAAAATCTGTTTCATCAGCTCGGCTAATTCTTTGCTTTCAATTATAAAAGCGTAATCTTCTTTTTTAGACGCGATTACTGCCACTTTATTGGCATAAATTTGTATAAGAGTATCACACTTGATTTTTGGCGGTAAAAAGCGTACCTGGCGCATCAGTTTTTCATCAGAGCCATAAAACTCCCACTCGCCAGTATTTTTGTTTATGTCTATGGCTGGCCTAAGGGCGTGCCGCCAGATTTTATTTTTTGTTCTTTTTTCCATAAAATGTCGGCTGTAAGTTTTGCCAAAAATGCTCAGTACTTGTTCTATGGGTGAAAAAGTATAAACAATGTCATTGTGCAAAGATAATATGTCTTCAAAAACTTTTTTCTTGCCTTCCTCGCCTTCGTAAAAACGCATTTTTGGCTTGAATTTTGGTGACGAATAAATACCCAAAAGTTCTGGCAAAAGTCTTTCCAGGGTACTTTTTTTATTCTCTTGCAGGGTAATTAAAGCCTTGGGGTGAAGAGCGGTGAATTTTTTCACTCCCTGATCAGTCATTTCCACTAAACCATCACTGGCCAGCTCTTCCAGTATTTTATAAGTAGTTGACCTAACTATACCGGCTTTTTGAGCAATAGTGCTGGCTGGCGCACTACCTAATGATAAAATTGCTTGGTAAATTTTGGCTTTGTTGTCACTAAAACCTAACTTATTTAATAATGTATCAATTTCCATACAATTAAAACTAATGGTTATCCTAATAAATATTGGATATTATAACTCTTTTGTCCTTTTTTGACAAATTTGTAACATTATATAGACAAAAATATAAAGGAGAATTATGCTGAGCTGTTAAACAAATAATTAAACAGTTCATTAATAAAATTAGGAGAAAAAATGAAAAATGATCTCGTACTCACGCTGAGGTGGAGCCTGTTCTTAACAATTATTATCAGCCTGTTCTGGTTTGTTTGGAGTTTGTTTGCCCCAACCCCAGAAGTAATAATGACATATGAACTTAGTAAAATTCCATTATGTGAAATGGCCTCTTCTTTTCTTCCTATGAGCCGCTGGTGGGATATTCTACTTGGTCCAATTATACCTTTTGGCATATTTATTGGCCTTCGCTTGATGAAAGCAAGTGGGAGTTATAAACCAAACACATTTGATGACCCCGACGACGTTGTAACCTTCATGGTTGCTTTAGTTTTCATAGGAGGTGTATCAATTGGTACCCTCGGTGGGTTTATTGGCGGATTAATATTTTTCTTTCCGATAGCCATTTTTACTGCATTCACAATATTCATTGTATGGACCGCTGGTGGGGTATTTTATGTGCTGGCAAAGAGTAAAACATTAACAAAATTATTTCAATCAAAAAATTTCCTACTCCTTGATCGTTGTTGGGGTGCAACTATGGGAAAATTATTAGATTGGCTTACATCAAAATAAAAGGAAGTTAATTAAAAAAGCCACACAAAAGTGTGGCTTTTATATATTTATTTACTAAACTAATTTTGCAAACCTACGCGGGCCAACCTGAATTACCAATCCGGTCTTAAGTTGAATATTGTCTTTCCAATCAATTGTTGTTTTGCCCCCAATCTTTACCCCACCCTGTTCAACCAACCTGCGGGCCTCGCTTTTAGAAGTAGCTAATTTTATATAAACCAACAAATCTGTAATGGGCATTGTTTTTTTGCCAGCTGGCAATTTAACTGCCGGCAGGTCGCTGGGCATAGTTTTGTCGCGATGCACATTATTAAACTCAGCTTCGGTTTTTTGGGCTGCCTTGGCGCTGTGATAAATAGTTACAATTTCTCTAGCCAATAGTGATTTGTGAGTTTTAGGATTATCACCCTTTTTCAATCCAGCTTCAATCTCCTTAATCTCACCCATTGGTAAATCCGTACAAAGTTCAAAGTAGGGCTTTATCAGCTCATCTTTGATGCTCATCACCTTGCCGTACATCTCATTCGGCTCATCGGTCAGGCAAATCGCATTATTGTAAGTCTTGCTCATTTTGCGGCCGTCCGTGCCTTCCAGCAGTTTGGTGGTGAGTACGAATTTTTCGCGTTTACCGTAAGCCTGCTGCAAGGTGCGACCGCAGAGCATGTTGAACAGCTGGTCGTTGCCTCCTATTTCGGCATCCACGTCCAGCACCACCGAATCATAGCCAACAAAAAGCGGGTAGAGTAGTTCATGCATGGCAATCGGCAAATTACGCTGTTGGCGAATACGGAACATGTCGCGCTCTAAAACCTGCTGCGCAGTGAACTTACTAGCCAAATCTATGATTTGTTTTGGCTTTAATTTTCCTAACCACTCATTATTAAATCGCACCTCTACTTTTTTCATATCCAACACTAACTCGGCCTGCTTTTTGTAAGTAGCAAAATTCTTCTTAACTTGCGTCTCAGTCAACGGCTCACGTAAAGTATCCCTACCTGAAGGGTCACCAATCATGGCTGTAAAACTGCCAATCAATAAAATAACTTCGTGTCCCGCTTCTTGAAAAGCCCGAAGCTTTCGCAGGGGCACGGCATGCCCAAGGTGTAGTTTGTCGCCGGTTGGGTCAATACCAAAATATATCCTCAGTTTTTTACCAGAAGAAAGTTTGGTTTGGGCGAGCACTCTTGGCACCACGTCTGTTACAGAACGGGTGAGTAATTCGTTAATAATATCAGACTGATGTTTAGGCATAATAACGGCTTTATTGTACCATAAATAAGCATGATGCGAATAAAAAATACACTCGGCATAGATATTGGCGGCAGTAGCATTAAGGCTGGTTTTTTACCAGGCCCCAGGCGCCGCTGCTTGCATTTTAAGGCCCGCCCCACCCCCAAAACCACTCAAGCTGCCTGGGAGTTGCTAATTGATATAATAATTGATTATTGCGCCCGCTATCTTCCCTTTAAAAATTTCCCTTTTAAACAATTTTTAGAGCAGGAAACACTTCTGCCAATAACAATTGACAATGATGCTAATGTTTTTACTTTAGCTGAGGCTATTTTAGGTGCGGGTAAAAAATATCAAAATGTTATTGGCCTCACTTTGGGTACAGGAGTTGGTGGTGGAATTGTAATTAATAAGAAAATTTACCACGGACGCGGTAATGCTGGAGAATTGGGCTATTTATTACAAAACCAAAGCGGACCGCGCGGGCAGTTGGGTGAGAACGGTGCCTTACAAGAATTTATCAGGGCGGGGGTATTAATTAAAAATAAAAAAATTACTGTTGCCGCTTTAGCTCGCGAGCATAACCCTAGAGCCAATAAAATCTGGCAAGAATTTGGTTCACACTTAGGCTATGCCTTGGCCTCAATTAGTCATATATTTGATCCTGATGTAATCATTTTGGGTGGACAGATTGCTAAGGCTTGGCCAAGATTTTATAGTTCCCTTCAGAAAAGTTTAAACAAGAACTGTATATTGCCCAAAACACCAATTATTAAACGCGCGGCCCTGGGTGATTCTGCTGGTGTAATTGGGGCGGCTTTATTGGCTAATTTGCCTTATGCCAATTCCTAGTCTTAAAAAACCATCCTCCCGATTAGGTGCTGGCGCTTGGCGGTCACGTAGTATCAGAAGCCGGCGATTGAGGCGTGATTTGCTTATAAAACTATCTATAACCGGCTTGCTTGGCTTAGCAGTTTTAGTGGTGGGGACACTCGCCTGGGTAAGCCGCGACTTACCAACCGCTGAAGGTATTGTACGGCGGACTGTGCCCCAAAGCACTAAGATTTATGACCGCACGGGCGAACATTTACTTTATGATATTCATGGCGAGGAAAAGCGCACGGCGGTTGAGTTGGCTGACATTCCTGATTTTTTAAAATTTGCCACCCTGACAGCTGAGGACAGGGATTTTTACAAACATAAAGGTTTCCGCTTTACCTCTATGATCCGCTCTTTGGTGGTAAATTTGTTGCGCGGCGGCAAGGTGCAGGGCGGCTCAACTATTACTCAACAATTTATTAAAAATGCCATCTTTACCAACGAAAAACTATACACCCGTAAAATTAAAGAGATTATCTTATCCTACCAAATAGAGCGTAAGTTCTCTAAAGATGAAATCCTAAAGCTATATTTTAACGAAATTCCTTACGGCTCTAGTGCTTACGGGGCCGAGGCCGCTGCCCAAACTTTTTTTGGCAAATCAGTCAAAGATATTAATCTAGCAGAGAGTGCCTTGCTGGCCGCGCTCACCAAAGGCACAACCTATTACTCACCTTATGGTAGCCATGTTGATGAATTGATCGGCCGCCAACACTATATTTTGGATTCAATGGTCACGCTGGGCTATATAAGCCCGGAGGAAGCTGAAGCCGCCAAACAAGAAGATTTGCAATTTAAAGAGCGGCGCGAAACCATCACTGCTCCTCATTTTGTTTTTTACATCAGAGAACAACTGGCAACCAAATATGGTGATTGGTTAGTTGAACAAGGTGGTTTAAAAATAATCACTACCTTAGATATTGATAAACAAAAACTAGCTGAGGGGTCGGTCACAAAATACGCCGACAGTAACAAAAAATATGGTGCCACTAACGCTAGTTTAGTAGCAATAGATGTATCAACCAATCAGGTTTTAGCTATGGTTGGCAGCCAAGATTATTTTAATGATGCTATTGCCGGTCAAGTTAATGTAGCTTTAAGACCAAGACAGCCTGGCTCATCTTTTAAACCGGTAGCTTATGGTACTGCCCTAGCCTTAGGTTTCACTCCGGAAACAGTGGTGTTTGATGTTAAAACAGTTTTTAAAACTGATACCAAGGATTATGAGCCAAAAAATTATGACCTTAAAGAACATGGGCCAGTAACCTTCCGTCAGGCCTTAGCGGGCTCACTTAACATCCCGGCGGTTAAGGTTCTTTACCTTAGCGGTATTGATAGGGTTTTGGAAACCGCTAAGCGCCTAGGCTACACCACTTTCTCGGACCGTAGCCGTTTTGGTTTATCAATAGTTTTAGGGGGGGCTGAAGTCAAACTCTTAGAACACACGGCCGCTTATGCTACTTTTGCCCGCGAAGGTATGACAAAGCCAATTTCCAGTGTACTTAAAGTGGAAGACTCTAATGGTAATATCTTAGAAGAATACAAAGATGAGCCTGGCCAAAAGGTTTTGGAATCACAAATAGCCCGGGAGTTGACGGGTATTCTGTCTGATAATGGGGCTAGAAGTTTTATTTTTGGCTCACAAAATTATTTAACCTTACCAGACAGGCCGGTGGCCGCCAAAACCGGTACAACCAATGACTACCACGACGCTTGGACATTAGGCTACACCCCACAATTAGCTACTGGCGTTTGGGTAGGAAACAGTAATAATGATGAGATGAAAAGAGGGGCTGACGGTTCGGTGGTGGCCGCGCCGATTTGGCAAGATTTTATGAAGACCGCTTTAGCTTCATCTCCAGTTATACCTTTTACTCCCCCAGAAACAAGATTGGTTGATAAGCCAATGTTTGGTGGCCAAATTGGCGGTGAGGTAGTGGAAATTGACCGCTTTACTGGCTTGCGAGCCACTGATCTTACCCCCACTTCGTTCCGCGAAAAAAGGCTTTATGCCCAATATCATACTATCCTGCGTTATGTTACGCCTGGCGATCCTTTGGGTCCGCCACCAATAAATCCCGAATCAGACCCACAATATAATACCTGGGAAGAAGCAGTTAGACGTTGGGCGGCAGAGCGTGGTCTCCAAGATCAGGCGCCACCAATAGATTATGATTATCTACACATACCTCAAAACCAGCCCCAAATAAACATTACCAACCCAAATACAAACCAAACAATCACTAATAACCCAATTAGTTTTAGTGTAACCGCCGCCGCCACGCGCGGAGTATCGCGGGTTACTTATTTTTTGGATAATCAAGAAATTGGCACGGTCAGAAACTCACCTTGGAATCTTAATTTCCTTATTACAACAGATTGGCCTAATGGTTATCATACCCTAACGGCACGAGCTTATGATGATATTGATAATTCTAATGAGTCTAGTGTTACTTTTAATTTGTTAGTAAATCCATTACCCTCAGCTAGTGGTGCCCGATTTATAAATCTTAACAATGGGCAAACTATTGTCCCGGGGGATATGCCATTTGAAATTAATATTGAACTAGACCAGCCTCAACAATTAAAACAGGTTGATCTTTACTTAAAACCAAAGAATGAAGCTTCTCGTTGGTTGGGGGTAATAACTAATCCGAGTTCAAATATTAATTTTACTTGGCCACCAAATCCACCAGGCACCTACACCTTATCATTAGTACTAACAGATTTTAATAATTATTCTAGCCCGGGACCAAAAGTCACCGTAGAAATTAATAACTAGTATGATTATAAAAATACCGGGCCGCGGCCCGGTATTTTTATATGCCTTTTCTAATTATTGTCTGATCGGCATTATCAAGTATCTATAGTCAGTACCGTCTTTGGGCTCAAATAAGCTTGGGCTATTTGGTCCCGCCACCTTAATTTTTATTTCTCGGCCCGGAATAACTGATAAACCATCTAATAAATAACGATAATTAAATATTACTTCTGTTTCTTCACCATCAATTTCTGCACCCACCTCTGTGGTGTTTTCTCCTAGCTGGCTATTAGTAGATGATACCAAAACTGTTTTGTCTGACACTTTAAATTTAAGGCGCACATCATTAATTCCGCTGCGAACAAATAGGCTGGCTGCCCTAACTGCTTGTTGTAGGGCTTCGCGATTAAGTTTGGCGGTTGTACTAAATTCTTTGGGTATTATTTGTAAATAATCAGGATATTGTCCGGAAACTAGGCGCGATATAATTTGTGTTTCACCTATTTGCCACAAAACTTGATTATCCCCCAACACCACCTCAATTTGTTCAATGTCTGACGATTGGCTGATTCGTCCCACTTCTTGGGCTGTTCGCAGTGGAATAATTAACCCCTCTGGTTGAATAATGTTCTTGCTTTCCCCTAGGGTATTCTCCGCTAAGCGATAACTGTCTGTTCCAACTAAAACAGTTTTTTTGCTAACATTACCTAAAAATACACCACTTATTTCTGGCCTGCCCTCATCAGGATTAACTGTAAAAACAACCCGCGAAACCGCTTCAGCTAATTTTTGGGTTGGTATGATAAATTTATTTCCACCATTAATTTGAGGTATTACTGGAAAATCTTCAGCTGGTGCCCCTTTTATAACTGTACGACTTCGCCCACAAGTAATTGTTAGGGAACCATTATCCACCAATAATTCTACTTTATCGTCTGGTAATAGGGCGGCGGCCTCAATTAATAATTTACCCTGAACCGTTATGTTTCCTTCACCTTCGGTTTTTCCCCTAATTATTGTTGTTATTGCTACTTCTAGGTTGGTGGCGGTTAGTTGTAGCCCCCCGGGGGTAGTTTTTAATAAGATATTATTTAATATTGGTAAGCTGGTGCTTTTGGTAGCAACGTGCCCAACTAGGGCTAAGCCATTATTAATATTTTCTTTAGTACAGAAGAATTTCATAGTAGTAGGGGGTGTGTAAATGTTGAAAAATAAAATTTAATTTATAAACAAAAGGGATAATAGTTTTTGTTTGTTGAACAAGCTGTGCAGAAAGTAAATTATTAAAAGGGGAAAACTAAGTGTTGGCTAATTGTTGTTTGAGATTGTGTATATCTTGTTGTATTTTATTATCATCCTTTAAAACCACTTGAATTTTATTACAAGCATGCATGGCGGTGGTGTGGTCTCTCCCCCCCAGCTCATTGCCAATTGTGGGAAAAGAAGATTTTAATTCTTCCCTCATCAAATACATAGATACTTGTCGGGGAACAACCAAATTTTTCTTGCGACTTACCCCCACCAAATCCTCCATAGTAATATCATAATATTGAGCCACAATATTAAGTATTTTTTTGCTAGTTAAATTAGCCCCATATTTGTTAGTAGAATGAAGATTAACCATCAGTTCTTGAACCAAAACCAAGGTTGGTGGCTGATTATTAAGTTGATGGTAAGCAATTATTCGGTTTAGGGCGCCTTCCAACTCCCTAATATTATTTTGGACGGTGTTGGCTAGGTAATTAATGATTTCACGATCAAGCTGGTAGTTGCGTTCTTGACATTTAAGCTCCAAAATAGCCGTTCTGGTTTCTAGGTCGGGGCTGGCAATATCAGCGATCATACCCCACTCAAAACGCGAAATTAAGCGGTTTTCTAAGGAATGAATGGCTTTGGGTGGGCGGTCAGAGCTGATAACTATTTGTTTATTAGCCTGGTGTAGGGTGTTGAAAGTATGAAAAAATTCCTCCTGAGTACCTTCTTTGCCAGAAAGGAATTGAATATCATCAACCAACAAAACATCAACCGAGCGGTAGGTGGCCTTAAATTTTTCCATTTTGCCGCTACCAATAGCCTGAATAAATTCCGTGGTAAATTTTTCACATGGAACATAGATCACTTTTTTACCGGGGAATTTCTTTATTATTTCATGACCAATTGCTTGCATTAAGTGGGTTTTACCCAAACCCACACCACCATATAAAAATAAAGGATTGTAGACTTGTCCAGGATTATCCGCCACCGCTAAGGCGGCCGCTCGGGCCAGTTCGTTGCTTTTGCCAACAATAAAAGTAGAAAAGGTATAGCGCGGATTAAGTCCAAAACTCATTACCGACTCACTTGGACTAGTGATTTTAATTGAGGCTGGTTTATCAACCGCCTCAACCGTCACCAGCTCTACCTGATAAGATATGTCCTTAATGGTATTACCACTAATGTTTTGCAAAGCCTTCATGATAAAAGTGTGGTATTTATTTTCTAGCCAGGCCTTGGTAAAGGCGTTAGGCACTGAGACAATAACCCGCCCGTTTTCAAAAGAAGCAATACTGGTACTTTTAAACCAAGTAGTAAAATTAGCCTTACTAATTAAAAGTTCTAATTCACCCAAGGCGGAGCGCCAAAGTTCTTGGTTTGTCATAGTATCTGTCGGTGGTAGTTTGAATAAAACAAAAGTGTGGTGTAGTTTTTATAACTGTAAATCACCTCTTTGTAAATTGTCAGTTTAGCTATGAGGTGTTTATAAATTGTTGATGACATGTGGATACATTTTTTAAATGATTAAACTTTGACCCAAAAGGTCTCGCTTGTTATAGTTAGTTGGTTGTTATTATTAAAGATCAATAATTTAAGCATATTATGCCAAAACGTACTTACCAGCCTAAAAAAGCCAGGCGCCTTAAAAAGCACGGCTTTCGTCACCGACAGTCTACTGCCAGTGGTCGCCGCATCTTAAAGAGCCGTCGCCAAAAAGGCCGCCGTCGTGTAAGTGTTTAAACTATGTCGCCTGTTATCGCCAGGCTGTCAGGTGAGCACAATTTTCTTAATATTTATCGGCATGGCCGGCGTTTTAAGACCTCAGTGGCACAATTGGCCTATTTAAGGTTAAAATCAGAACCAACCCGAGTGGC
>Ga0076238_109_pt1 | contig 19240 bp, 16 predicted proteins | sample RifGroF1_FD_67706 | JGI IMG/M metagenome (GOLD analysis project Ga0076238, IMG submission 67706) | Parcubacteria bacterium GW2011_GWF1_43_9
CGCGGTCAATACATAAACCGCAGACGGGTGTTTTAATTTAGTCTAATTCCAGATTACCGGTATATAGTATTTTTCTTTTCTGATCATTATTTTTCGTTACTTTCCAACACGGGTAAAGACTGTAGAAAAATTTAGCACCACCAACAATTTCTTTCACTATAATTTTAATGCGAGCTTCGTTGATAATAGCTACAAAGCCATAGTATTTAACGAGCTTCATTTTTTGCGTCCATTGTGAATTTGTTTTTTGACGCACGAATACATTTTTTTCGTCATAGTCTTGTAAGGTATGAGATGCAGTAATAATGGCTGGCGCTAATTTTAATAAGCGCAGCCTCATATATTGTTCAACTCTAGTTCTGGTCTTGTTCCATTCTTTGAATAGCAAGTGTTCAAAACCTATAGTATTGAAATGAACAAAATCATCAAAGTATGGGCATCTCACTTTCGCTATTTTGTTATATTCTTGTTCGGCAATCTGTCGAACCTTATTGAATTTTTCATCGCTGATTTCCATGTGTGGGATTATAGTATAATAGGTGATCTTGTGAAATATGAGCGGCAAACCGTAGTTCGTGGCTAACCCAAACAAAAAACCCCTCGTTTGAACGAGAGACTTCTTGATGGGGTGAGTGAGGGGAATCGAACCCCCGTAACCGCTGCCACAGAGCGGTGTTCTACCATTGAACTACACCCACCATGAATTATTCTTAACAAAAAACTCTTGCGCAAACACGGCAAGAGGTTAAATCACCTGCTGTGTCAGGCTTGGGTAGCATAGGTTAAATTACATTATTAGTCAACCATTAAGCCCAGTGATTGTCTAGAGTGAAAGCGGGATATTTAGGTTGATCGGGAAATTTATTACCTCACTTGAATCCATTGCTGAAAACCAAGTATTGCCAGGTTGCAGTGGTAGAATTTGTCCAGAATTATCAACCAATTCAATCAAGCTGTCAGGCTTGGTTTTACGCCAGGTGCCTGAATAAACTTGGCCACCGGTATACACACGTGCTTCACCCGTGCCTAAAGTGCGAAGCTCAACTCGCAGTAATGGGTCGTTTGGGATTGGTTCAATATCAGTAAAAAGCACCACGACATTTTTAACAGTTAAGACTTGATTAGTAGTAGCATCTAGTTGAGTAGTACCATCAACCAAACGCTGATAAGTCCCGCTGGCTGGCTGATACTCATAAGTCACTTCATATTCTTCTGGCAGATACGGCAGGGTAATTGAGGTAATGGTTGGTGCTGGCGGTAATGTATCAACAAAAGATAATTTTGGCACTGCTGATTCCAATTCATATTTATTAGCAGTTAGGTAACTGGAGAATCTTTCTGTGGTAGTGAAAAGATTATGTGGCGGGGTAAACTTGGAAATTCGTTCATAAGCCGCACCGTGGAAAAATTCATTTATATCTATAATGCCGCCATAGCCCGCACGCAGTTGCTGTAGGGCGCGGTCACTGCCGCCCGAGTGACTATAAAAAGGTGAGAACGGCCGAATCCAGTCATTAAAATAAGAACGAGCACTTCTCACTGGACCAACTAATTTTGGCAAGCTACTTTGGTAAATTGCCAGCAACCTGGTAATACCGCCTTCGGTGGGCGATTCAAAAACAATATCAGCTGCTCCGAGCCCGGCTTGTGGGCGGACAGTAAAAAAATTTTCTACAACCACTGCCCAAGGCCGCCTGGTCATTGTTTCCGGGCGGGTAGGTAAACCGGTTAGTGGTGAAATTTCAGTAAGTAATGGTTGATTAACAGCTGGTGTAATATTGGAAGTAGGATAATGTGGTTGTTTTAAACTCGCTAGCCAAATTGCTGAACCAGTAGTAATTAGTATACCTATCATGCCAGCACCAAACCAACCAAGCGCTTGCCAGTAGCTGTAATCTTGATTGGGTTGCGGTTGGCTGATAATATGGTCTTTTAATTCAGGTACAACTTCAGAAAGAATTGGGATAATTGGTTTAGTTGTGCGACTTGAGCGTGCCGACACTTTCTTTTTAGTGTCGGTTGGTCGTTTGGTTGTTGGCTTCTGGGCTGGTGCGATATTTTTTGATTTTGGCATACGGGATAAATTTATTATTTAGCAATAATTAAGAATAGCAGTTTTTCTATTAGTAATCAACTATTACTAACTAAACTGCGGCGGCTGGTTATTAGGTGTTGTTTATTCTTTAGCCTTTGCCCCCGAGAGGAATCGTCATACCTTCGGTAGATCACCCTTGGGGTGAAACTACAAGGGCAGATGGAGTGCTGCCCTTTTTTCATGCTATCATAAAGTGAAATGATAGCTGGTAAGTATAAAACATTATTTTTTGATTGGGATAAAACCCTCTCGTATTCTCGTTTTTGGGAACGTCTTGAAGATCCCCAGAATCCTCATAACCGCGAAGGCGAGGTTATTTCTCATTTTCTCTTTCATGAAAATCGCGAACTCTTAGCCCCCTGGATGCGCGGAGAACTATATACTCATGATATTCTTACTCAAATCTCAGAACAAACAGGTATCGACTATAATTTTATCCGTAAAGAATTAGAGCACAGTTGCCGGAATATGCGATTCGTATCGGACGAGATTACTCACCTGATACGAAAGGTACGAAATACCGGCGTACGATGCGTGATTGCAACCGACAATATGGATACCTTCCGTGAGTTTACCATTCCACACATGAAACTAGATTATCTATTTGATGATTTTCTTATATCATGCGAGCTTGGTGTTTTAAAATTTGAAGCAGATAAGGAACACAGGCGAATACCTTTTTTTGATGCCTATTTGAAAGAGAACAATTTGAACTACAGCGATGTTGTATTATTTGATGACTGCGTAGATGATGGATTTTATCACGATATAGGTTTTCAAATTGTCCAAGTTACCAAACCCCATGATTTAATTACCCATTTAAGGTATTTTTTATCAATTATCTTCCCTTCGGAAGATCACCCGTAGGGTGAAACCTCTATTAGTGGCTTACCTGCCTGCGGTAGGCAGGGAAGTCCACAGTTCTATTTTACCCCACTCCATTTGCCCCCGAGAGGAATCGAACCTCTATACCCGGCTTAGAAGTCCGGAGTTCTATCCATTGAACTACAGGGGCAAATGGAGTGGGGCCGTTGTCATACCTTCGGTAGATCACCCTCGGGGTGAAACTACAGGGGCAGAGGCAGAAGAATAAAAGGTTAAATTATCCAACTTAGTTAAAAGTTTCAGTCCGGCATAAGGCTAAGACATTTTTGTTTTTTGGTCAATCCCCAGGCTTGTTGGTTTCTTTGTAAACATGGGCGCCCCCCGGATGTTTAAGGCCTAAACTTTTTTGCAAAGTAGCCAAATCAGCTCCCTGAGTGGCCAGCTGATAAGCAAAAGAGTGACGCAAGGTATGAGGTGTGACTTTTTGTTTCAAGCCAGCAAGTTTGCGGTATCTTTCTAAACTGCGCTGGACGCTGCGCGGTGTTAGGCGGCCAGGTTTATTATCGGCTGCCCGATCATGGCGGATAAAAGCATGGTTAGTTTGATCAGTTCGATGCTCCAGATAATTTTTTAGCAATCGGCAAACTTCTGCCGTCAGCGGTAAATCGTAGGCTGTGCTTCGGCGGATGATACTAAGACGAACGGACGACAGATTAAATTGTGATTTTTCTAGCATGACCAGTTCTGAAACCCTAAGGCCACTGACGGCAATTAATTCTATAATGGCTTCATCTCTCATTTTTACTAAAGTCGGTTCATGGCTTTGCCCGACTGCTTGCAGTAAGGATCGCCGATCATTAGCAGTTAAAAAAATTACTTTTCTTTTTTGCGGTGGGTTTAGGCTGATACTTGACGCCGGAATAGTGGCTACATCTTTATGCCTTAAGTAATTAACAAAAGATCTTAAAGCCGTGAGATGATAATTTTGGGTGGCAGAGGAAAGTGTTGTGCCGCTTAAACTTTTTTGGCGCGTGAGCCACAGCCGATAATCTCTTAACTTTTCCCGCGTAAGGTCAGCCGCTTGCGCTAAGCGACTAGTGTTTCCCCAATTTAAAAATCTTTTGAGATACAGCCGATAATTTCTGACAGTTAAAGCAGTGCGCCCTTTTTGTACCTTAAGATAGCGTAAAAAATCCTCTATTAAATCTGGCAGATTTTTTATCATACTTTCCTGGTTCCTTGTAAGGTAAGTTTACCCTCCTGGTGTCGCTCTCGCCAGCCAGGCCTGCCTACCGCAGGCCTGGCTGGCTAAAATCCTCAGCTTATGGTAGATTTATCAACGCTTATAAATAATATTCGCTGACTTGGGTTACTGGATTTATCCGTCCGTAACTCGACTAGCGAAAGACAAGGAGTTTAACCCATGTTAGACAAACAAGCTAAGGATAAGATTATTAAGAAGTTTAAAACCCACGAGGCTGACACTGGTTCGGCTGAAGTGCAGATAGCTATTTTAACCGAGGAGGTTAAGCGCTTAACCGAACATTTGAAGGGACACAAGAAAGATTTTTCGTCCCGGCGGGGTTTGGTTAAAAAGGTCAGCCAGCGCCGCAAGTTACTTAAATTTTTACAGCGCGAGAATGAATCAAGTTTTGATGAGTTAGTAAAGAAGCTTAAGTTAAAAGTAAAACTCTCAGCCATTCCCCAGGAATTGCCAGAAATTTTAGAAGAGGGCGTGAGTGAGGTAGAAGAATAGGCAATTTAAATTGTCTAATTTTAAGTATGCTTAAACATAAAGATCAGCGCGTTGGGGTATTTGTGGATGTGGCTAACATGTACTATTCTTCGCGCAACCTTTTTGGTAGTCGGACGAATTTTGGCAAAGTCCTAGAAGCGGCAGTCGCTGGGCGAAAATTAATCCGCGCTATTGCTTATGTAGTTAAGGCGGAAGCGCCGGAGGAGGCTAAATTTTTTGAGGCCTTAGACAATCAAGGTTTTGAAGTAAAAACCAAAGACTTGCAAGTATTTGTTGGCGGCGCCAAGAAAGGTGATTGGGATGTGGGCATATCCATTGATGCAATTTCTATGGCCTCAAAACTTGATGTCGTGGTTTTAGTAACCGGCGATGGTGATTTTGTGCCATTGATTGAATACTTACAGTTTTTGGGCCAACGAGTTGAAGTTATGGCTTTCTCTGAAACCGCTTCCGCCAAATTAAAAGAAGCGGCTGATGATTTTTTTGATCTATCGTCTTCGCGCAGCCAGTTTTTAATGTCTTTGCCAGCTTCTTTGCGCCGGCAACTTGCCAAGAAAAATAATAATCATAATTAACAAAAATTAATTTATATTTAATAAGCAATTAATCAGGTAGGAGTTTACTGATGAGGTTCATAAGTTATTTGAAGAGAGGTGTTCCGCCCCAATTGGCGCGGACTAGCTCCTTTCAAATAACAGATACCCACGGTCACTTCCTATCAGAGAAAGGATAAAATATGTCAGAGGTAAAAGTTTTTGAGCACGAACTGGCCGGCAAAAAACTTCGAGTTGAAGTTGGCAAGCTAGCCCAGCAAGCTCATGGTTCTTGTACAGTGAGTTATGGCGACACCACTGTGTTAGCCACGGTGGTGCAATCACCCGAGCCCAGGGAAGGCACTGATTTTTTCCCGTTGCTAGTTGATTACGAAGAAAGGCTTTATGCCGCTGGAAAAATAAAAGGTTCTCGTTTTATCAAACGCGAGGGCCGACCGACCGATGAAGCGATATTGACAGCTCGTTTGATGGATCGTTCTGTCCGTCCACTTTTTAAAGATACGGAAAGGCGAGATGTGCAGGTGGTAGTAACGGTTTTGTCAGTTGATCAAGAAAATGATCCAGATGTGCCTTCTTTAATTGCTGCATCTTTAGCTTTGGCTATTTCGCCTGTACCTTGGAATGGTCCGGTGGGGGCGGTGCGTGTCGGGCGAATTGGTGGTGAGTGGGTATTAAACCCTTCATATGAAGCTAGAATCAAGTCTGATTTGGATGTTTTTGTGGCGGCGACTGATGATGAAATTGTCATGTTAGAAGCCGGGGCCAACGAGGTGCCGGAGGCTGAGATTGCTGAAGCTATTTCTTTTGGCCACAAACATATTGGCCGTTTGTTTCCATTTTTGCAAGAAGTTATAAAAACTTGCGGCCAGGCGAAACAGCCTGAGTCAGAGCTAGATCCAGCTGAGCAGGCGGCTACCGAAGCCTTAAGAGCAAAGGTTCAGGCCTATTTAACTGGTAAGTTTGAAGCGGTTTTTGCTACTAGAAGCAAAGAGGATTATAAAAGCAAATTGCGAGAAATTACCCAGGGATTAGATGAAATTCTGAAAGCAGATAATGAGGTTTCCAAAGAAGCTCGGGGTATGGGTTTGGCGATGATTGAAAATTATCTTGATATCGCCGCACGCAATTTAGTTTTAGAGCAAGGTAAAAGAGTAGACGGTAGGGGATTAGATGAAATTCGTCCGCTTGAAGCCTCAGTCGGAGTATTGGCTCGTACTCACGGTACCGGGCTTTTTCGTCGAGGGGAAACCCAAGTATTGTCAGTTGTAACTTTGGGCAGCCCAGGTATGGAGCAAACTTTGGATGGTATGGAAGAGGATGGCAAGAAAAGATTTATGCATCATTATAATTTCCCTGGGTTTTCCGTGGGTGAAGTTAGGCCGGTGCGCAGTCCGGGCCGCCGAGAAATTGGCCACGGCGCTTTGGCGGAGAAAGCCTTAGTGCCAGTAATACCACAAGACCGTGCAAAATTTCCTTATACCATTAGAATTGTTTCTGAAGTTTTATCATCCAACGGTTCGTCATCGCAAGCTTCAATCTGCGGTTCCAGTTTAGCGCTGATGGATGCGGGCGTACCAATCAAAGCAGCCGTCGCCGGCATTGCTATGGGTTTGATAACTGATCCAGCGGATAAATCCCGCTATGCCATCCTTACAGATATTCAAGGTGTGGAAGATCATTCTGGTGACATGGATTTTAAAGTGGCTGGCACTGCCAATGGTGTGACCGCAGTTCAGCTTGATATTAAGCTTGGTGGTATTGCTCCCGCGATCATCAGTGAAACTTTAGCTAAAGCCAAAACAGCTCGCAATCAAGTATTAGAAGTAATGAGCCAGGCAATTGGGGAACCTCGTCCAGAATTATCACCTTACGCTCCGCGCATTGTATCTTTCAATATTCCAGTTGATAAGATTCGTGATGTTATTGGGCCAGGCGGCAAGATTATTAATGAAATCATTGATGCTACTGGTGTGACCATTGATATAGAAGATGATGGTTTGGTAATGGTGACATCAGTTTCAGCTGAAGCTAGTCAAAAGGCAGTTGATTGGATAAAGAATTTAACTCGCGAAGTGGTGATAGGTGAAACTTTTCAAGGCAAGGTCACGAGACTTATGAACTTTGGGGCTTTTGTGGAAGTACTGCCTCGGCAAGAAGGCTTAGTGCATGTTTCAGAATTATCTTGGAATTATGTTAACAATGTTACTGATGTAGTAAAGATCGGCGATATCATTTCAGTTAAGGTAATTGAGATTGATGACCAAGGCAGGATTAATTTGTCTCATCGGCAAACACTGCCTAAACCAGAAGGGTATGTAGAGCCGCATCGGGGTTTTAATGGCAATGGCAATCATCGTGAAGGCAGGCCAAATAGCCGACCTAATTCGGGGCCACCGAGGAATCGTTTTAACCGAGATTAAGACAAAATAGGCAAGATAGCAAATAAAACACAAACCCCGCTGAAATAAACAGTGGGGTTTGTGGATAAATTGTTAGTTATGTGGATAATGAGTAATATATGTGCTCAGTATAAAAAGTTGATTTTTGGCTAATTAAAGACAAAATAAGATAGTTGACCCTGAAGAAAAAGTATGCTATACTCAACTTTAGGAAATTAAAAAATGGTTGTGGACTGAGGCAAGAGCCTGAAAGTTGCCGCTAAAACAGCTCTCAGACCCTTGCTACTGTCCGGATTTCGACCTAGTACTGGCCGAGGTCAAACCAAAAAATTTTTGAAACAAAAACAAAATCAAGGTCAGCTGATCTTAACGGTTGGCAGACCAAAAGGGTGGTAGCGAGATTCGCAACTTAATAATAAGCCAGTAGTTGCGCCTAAGGTGCTTGATGATACATTCTTATCTTTGCGCAGGCCTAGCGAGTTCCCCTGGAAGCAAGGGAGATTGGCTAAGCTTGCGTAAACCTAAGTAGAGCAAGCATCGTAACTAGGCGCCGTTAGGTGCCAATTATTAAATTTATTAACGGGCAACCAGAGCGGCGCCTTTTTCTTTTTATAAAATAAGCGTCGCTTTTCTTTGCCACTGGTAGCCTTGTTTGTTTTCTTGATTGGTGCTATACTTCGTTGGCGTATGGACCAAGACTTTATAAAAGAAATGGGGCAGGCGCTCCTAGATACTAAGCAAAAACTAGAGAAAGATTTGAAAGGACTTTCTCGGCACGATGTTCGTTCAAAGCAAGGTTTTGATGCTGAGTTTCCTGATTATGGTGATAAAGAAGACGAGAACGCGGCTGAGGTTGCTACCTTTACTGATAATCTAGCTCTAGAACACACTTTGGAAGGTACTTTGGAAGATGTTAATGCTGCCCTGTCACGTATTGCCAAAGGAACATATGGTCAGTGTCGTTATTGTGGCAAGGAAATTGATCAACGACGCTTACGGGCGCGTCCGGAATCAAGCAGTTGTGTTAATTGCAAGAAAAAAAAGTTAGGTCAGGCATGAATAAGTCAAGAGCGATTTTGATCTGGTTAGTTTTTATTTTATTTTTGTTTGATCGTTTATTAAAGAAAATCGTCATTCATCTGGCGCCAGGGACGTCAGATGATTTTTTTTATTTTACTCTTTATATTAATAAGTCAGGGCCATTCAGCTTAGCTTTGCCATCAGTATTTTTAATTGCGATTGCTACTGTAGTTCTTATTTGGCTAACTTATTTAGGCTGGCAATTTTTTAAAGTTAAAAATTTAAATAGATTATTAGGAATCAGCTTAATGCTAGTTGGCGGTTTTAGTAATTTTTGGGACAGAGTATTAGTTGGTGGGGTAATTGATATTTGGTATTTGTCTATATTAACCGGACTTAATTTTAATTTGGCCGATATTTATTTATTGGTTGGAGTTTTGATATTGGTGTTATCTTATTATCGCCCTTACAGCAAATAGGCGAACGGTTAATTATTTATTCGGCTTGGGGTGATTGTACTAAAATTGAATTTGACCAAAATACCAACTTGGTAGTAAGGTAGAGCATTATGCCCAGTACAAGAACTTCGCTACGGCTCGCAGTAATCACCTTCATATTAACCTTATGACTAAACAAAAATTTTATTTCTTAATTCCAACTTCCCAATCATACTCGCCCTTGGAGTGATTGAGTGAAGTTTCTGTACTGGGTATGTCGTCTAAAGTTTATACTTGCGGTGTCTTTGGTTTACAGGCCATGGCCATTGAGGTAGAGGCAGACGTTTCCTCGCAATTACCTGGTATTTTTATTGTTGGTTTGCCTGATAAGGCAGTGGAAGAAGCTAGGGAGCGAGTGCGTTCGGCTTTAAAAAATTCTGGCTGCGAATTTCCACGGACTAAGGTAACGGTCAATTTAGCTCCAGCTGATGTTAAAAAAGAAGGCAGTGCTTATGATCTGCCCATAGCTTTGGCTTTGTTGGTCGCTAGCGGCCAATTGCATAGCCAAGCTGGATTTAACAGCCGATTATTTTTGGGAGAATTGTCATTGGAAGGAACTTTACGGGCAGTGCCTGGAGTATTGGTGGTTGCCCGAGCTGCCCGAAGGCTTGGTTTTTCAGAATTGTATATTCCAGCAGCCAATGCTACTGAAGCGGCTTTGGTTGAAGGGTTAACCGTTTATGCGCCTAAAAATTTAACTGAATTGCTAAATCATTTAGCCGGGCAGGAAATTATTGAACCAATCGCTATCACTAATCTAGATAGAATAACTATTAGTGATATTCCACCAGACAGTGATTTGTCTCACATTCATGGGCAAGAACACGCCAAGCGTGCTTTGGAAGTTGCGGCGGCTGGCGGGCATAATCTTCTAATGTCAGGACCGCCGGGGTCGGGTAAGACGCTTTTAGCCCGGGCTTTGTCAGGGGTTTTGCCGCCACTAACGCGAGAAGAAGTTTTAGAAGTCACGGAAATTTATAGCGTGGCCGGCTTATTGACTTCAGAACAACCATTGATTCGGCGTCGTCCTTTTCGTTCACCCCATCACACTGCTTCTGAAGTTGCTTTAGTAGGCGGCGGTTCAAATCCCAGGCCAGGAGAAATTTCTTTGTCTCACCGGGGCGTTTTATTTTTAGATGAACTGCCGGAATTTCCCCGTTCAGTTTTAGAAAGCCTGCGGCAACCACTGGAGGATGGTTTGGTAACAGTAGCGCGGGCGGCAGCGACCATTCAATATCCAGCGCAGTTTATTTTAGTGGCGGCCATGAACCCGTGCCCTTGCGGCTATGCGGGGGATCCGGTAAAACCATGCACTTGCACACCGGGCATGATTTATCGGTATCAGCACAAACTTTCCGGACCGTTACTAGATCGGTTTGATTTACATGTAAATGTACCACGGTTACCTTTTGAAAAATTAGAACTACCGTCCGCTGAACCTTCAATTAAAGTTCAGGAAAGGATTGTGGTCGCTCGGCAGCGTCAGGCCGAGAGATTTGGCCATCAAGTTAAACTAAATGCCACCATGAAACTTACGGATATAAAAAATTTGCAGTTACCTGCCGAGGCAGTTGAATTACTGCGCCAGGCAGTTAATAAGTTTCATCTTTCTGGACGGGTTTATCATCGCGTACTTAAAGTTGCCAGAACGATCGCTGATCTGGCTGGTTCGGTTGAAATTACTGCCAGCCATGTGGCCGAGGCCTTACAATACCGCCCGCGTGGGCAGAATGAGTAGTTTATCTAATATAATTTAATGGATTGGTGCGGCTACCGCGGATTCTAACTTCAAAGTGCAGGTGAGGCCCGGTAGAACGCCCAGTCGAACCGACATTAGCAATCTGATCACCTCTGGTTACGCGATCACCTGCAGCCACGTGTAATTTTGAGGCGTGACCATAAAGCGTTTTTAAGCCGCCGCCATGGTCAATAATTATATAGTAACCATAACCGCCTTTATTCCAACCAGATACTTCCACAATGCCGTCTTCAGCTGCATAAATAGCTGTGCCAGTCGGGCCGGCAATATCAATGCCGCCATGTCGCCAAGTGTAGTATTGGGTGATTCTCTTAGCGCCTGTCGGCCAAAGTAATTTGGTGGTGCTGGAACCAGCTGGCGCATTAATTGGTGTAACGGTGGCAGTTCGTGTCACCAAGGCAACTGGCGCGGCTGGGGGGCGCCCGCCGGGTATAACAATAGTTTGACCAATAGTTAATGATGAACTGGAAATTTTATTGTAGGCTAAAATATTTTCAGTGGTCACAGCGTATTTTTTGGCAATACTAGCCACAGTATCGCCCCGACCAATACGATAAGTTACGCCATTAGTCGGCAATATAGTCAGCTTTTGTCCCGGGCGAATAATACTGCGAGCGGATAATCTATTTTCCCAAAGCAGAGTGTTCAGGTTTAAGTTAAATCTTTCGGCAATACTGGAAATGGTATCATCAATTTGAACTTCATAATATTCAATAGAGGTGCGAGCGGCTGTACTAGGAGAGGAAGTTACCAAGTGTGGTTTAAGGATAGCGGCGCCAGTACCTGATAAACCAATTTGATTTTCTGGCGTTACCTCGGCATTATCAGAGCCATCTGTTGGATCTAACTGATCTAGTTCGAAGATCGCATCGCTACCGGATTCAATCACAATCAATTCAAAATCAGGTTTGATTAAAGGAAAGAGCAAATTATTTTGGCCAAAGTTTTCTGCGGCCGCTTGGTGTACTCGCCAGCTATTAGTTGTTACCAATACAGCACTTAACAATAGAAGATAAATAATACTTTGATGATGAGACAGCAATTTTAAACTTGGCAGCTTCGGCCACCATTTTTTCAATAGGCGATTAAAGCGAAAAAGAATCCTATAAGGACGCAAAATAAACCAGCTGGCCAGCAATTTTAATACTGGCTGGCTAACTCGCCATAGCCAGTTAAGGCCAGTGATTATTAGTTCAAGTAAATACTTTAATCCCTGTACCAAGATTAAAGCCAACCGCAATGAAATTGTGTTTAGGTCCCCTTTTATATGATTGTTCCTTAGGCGCTGAGCTTAACTTCTAATTATATTTTAACATCATTATCTGCTGGTGACTTTTTGCTAGCTGAACTGACTTGAAAAAGCGTTAATAAGATTACCAATTTAAACTATTTAGGTCAATCGTTATCCGGGTACATTTATTTGTAGAGAGAGTGGGCAAATGCTAGCATAAGAAGGGGTAATAAAGATGATGCGGCCTATATTTTAGACATGTTTCCATATCCTTCAGCCCAAGGATTGCATGTAGGGCACCCTGAAGGTTACACTGCCACTGATATTTACAGCCGGTATTTGCGAATGAAAGGGGTAGAGGTTTTGCATCCGATGGGTTGGGATGCTTTTGGTTTGCCAGCAGAAAATTATGCCATCAAGACTGGCCGGCATCCGCGCGTAACGACCGCAGAAAATATTGATAATATCAGACGCCAGATAAAATCATTAGGGTTTTCTTATGATTGGGCTCGGGAAATAAGCACGGCTGATCCAGTGTATTATCGCTGGACCCAGTGGTTATTTTTACAACTTTATAAGAAAGGTTTGGCTTATCGCGCGGAAGCGCCAGTGAATTGGTGCCCTAGCTGCCAAACCGTGCTCGCCAATGAGCAGGTAGTTGATGGCAAGTGTGAGCGCTGTCAATCAGAAGTAGAGCAGAGGCAAATGAATCAGTGGTTTTTCAAAATCACGGCTTTTGCTAAAGAGTTACTTAAAGATTTAGATAAATTGGATTGGCCAGAGCCTTTGAAGGAAATGCAGCGAAATTGGATAGGCCAGAGCCAAGGGGCACAAGTCAGGTTTTATTTAACTGGGATACCTGGGCAAGAAGATAAAAAGCACTTTGTAGATATTTTTACCACCCGCACTTTGTAGATATTTTTACCACCCGCCTGGATACAATCTTTGGTGCAACTTTTATGGTGATTTCACCAGAGCTTGCTCGTCGTTGGATTGAAGTGGGCTGGCAAGCAAGTGATCAGGTGAAAAAATATGTGAGTGAAGCTCTTAATGGTAGAGAGTTGGAACGGTTAGAGAGGGCAGCGCGTGAAAAAACCGGAGTAGATGCCGGCATTAAAGCTATCAACCCAGCAACTAATGAAGAAATTCCAGTTTGGGTAGCTGATTATGTTTTAGGTTCTTATGGCACGGGCGCGATTATGGCTGTACCAGCTCACGATGAGAGGGATTGGGGGTTTGCTAAGAAATTTAATTTGGAAATAAGACAGGTAGTTAGCCCATTAAGTGCTGGACCTGTAAGAATTTATGATTCAATTAATGATGCTCTTAAAAAAGCCCCCCAAGATCTAGAGTCCGCTATAGAAGACTATGAAAAGATAAAAGCGGGTGAAAAAATTTACACACAGTATGGCATTTTAATTAATTCAAATAGTTTTACTGGTTTGGAATCGGCTGAAGCAGTAAAAAAAATTTCTAAAAAAATAGGCGCTGAACTTAAGTGAGCAATGCGGCGAAGTGCCAGTGGCAGAAAAAAATTTGCCCGTTGTTTTGCCAGAAGATGTTGATTTTAGACCAACCGGCGAATCGCCCTTGGTGCGTTCAGCTAGTTTTCAGAAAGTAGTTTGCCCCAAATGTGGATTACCAGCACGGCGCGAAAGCGATACCATGGATACTTTTGTGGATTCTTCCTGGTATTTCTTGCGTTATTGCGATCCGCATAATACACAGGAAATATTTAATAAGAAAAAGGTAGCGGCTTGGTGTCCGGTAACTTTTTATGTCGGCGGGGCGGAACACGCGGTGATGCATTTGTTGTATGCCCGTTTTTTTACCAAAATTTTACGCGATTTAGGTTATGTTAGTTTTAATGAGCCTTTCTTAAAACTCAGGAATCAGGGTTTGATTTTGGGTGAAGATGGGCAAAAAATGTCTAAATCTCGGGGGAATGTAGTTAATCCTGATGAGATAGTAGATAAGTTCGGCGCTGATACTTTCCGCTTGTATGAAATGTTCATGGGCCCGCTGGAAGAAGCTAAGCCTTGGAACGCAACTTCCATTATTGGTATTAGGCGATTCTTGGAAAAAGTATGGTCCTTGTCATTATCAGCCAAGCCGACTGAAAATTTACACTTATCCAATGAAGCTAGGGATGAATTGGGTTATTGGGTGGCAAAAACTATCAAGAAAGTAACAGATGATATTGTAAATTTTCGCTTTAATACCGCCATTGCTGTCTTAATGGAATTTACCAATTATTTGCAAGGTGCAACTTTACCAGTAGCTGAACAAATAAAAGTCATAAGTGTGTTATTAAGGCTACTTTATCCATTAGCGCCTCATATTACATCTGAATTGTGGCATCGTTTGGGGCGGCAGGGGCAGATTTGGCAGCAAGCCTGGCCAGAATATGATCCCAAAGCCCTGCGCTTGAATCAGGTAATTTTAGCGGTGCAGGTTAATGGTAAATTAAGAGGACAGATCACTGTATCGACTGACATTGGCAAAACTGAAGCTATAAAAATTGCCCAGGCAAATATTGATGTCAGTCGTCATTTGGCTGGTAAAACTATCAAGCGTACCATTTACGTGGCGGGAAAACTAATAAATTTCGTTGCCTAAATTTATCATGGTTTTAATTGAATTTATTAAGAGCCGCCATCAGCTTTCGCCAATTTGTCAGTTAATAAAAAAAGGAGAGATTGTTGCTCTACCTACTGAAACCTCTTATGGCTTAGCGGCTGACGGTACTAATGCTAAAGCTGTGGCTAAAATAGTAGGCTTGAAGGGGCGTCAACCAAATAAACCAATTGCTTTGTTAGCGGCTGATCTAAAAATGGTCAGGCGTTTTTTTATAATAACGCCAACTGAACTGCGACTTGTTAAAAAATTTTGGCCTGGGCCTTTGACTTTATTACTCAAACCTAAATATAAATTTTTCAAAAATATTATTGGTCCAGGCAGGCTAGTTGGTGTGCGAGTGCCAGGAGATAAGTGGTTACGAGAATTAATTTCAGTATACGGTAATCCGCTAACCGCCACCTCAGCTAATTTATCTGGCCAGCCAGCTTCTTATTCAGCGTCAGCAGTAAAAAAATCATTAGTTAAGAGGGGATTAAAGTATTTAGTTAAGGGTGGGCGTCTGCCACGCCAGGCTACTTCAACTGTAGTTAAAGTTAAAAATAATAAAGTTGAAGTTATACGCCCAGGGGCTATTTCCCGCCGGCAAATTAAAGATATGGTAAGCTAAATATTATGAATTGGCATTTTGCAAACACCTTAGGGCAACTATTGCCACACAATTTATCGCGGCAGGTGCGTGAATTATATTGGGCAACGGTTTTGCAGAACATGGCTCTGGCTATGCTACTGCTTTTTGAGCCAATTTATTTATGGCAACAAGGTTTTTCAGTTGAAGCTATTCTGTGGTTTTTCTTGGCAATTTATGTTGCTTATTTTTTGGCATTGCCTTTGGGTGCCAAGTTTGCCACGACAACTGGCTTTGAAATTTCTATAGCCTTGTCAACGGTTTTCCAAATTGCTTATTATATTTGTTTATATTTAGTAGCTATAGCTTGGTGGTGGGCAATACCAGCTGTATTCTTATATACTTTGCAAAAAATGTTTTATTGGCCGGCTTTTCATGCTGATTTTGCCCGTTATTCTGATGCCGCCGAAGAAGGCAAAGAAGTTAGTACTTTGCATATCACATTGTCAGCCGTTTATGTAATTGGGCCGTTACTTGGTGGAGCTTTGATTGCTTATGGCTCATGGCTCATGATGTTTGCGGTTGGCTGCTTGTTAATTTTAGTTTCTAATTGGCCGCTTTTAAGAACCCGTGAAGAATTTAAGCCGAGAAATTTTCCATATCTGGATGCTTATAAAAGATTGTTTGCCAAGGAAAATTGGCGTAGCTTGATTGGCTATTTAGGTTTTGGTGAGGAATTAATTTTATTGGTTTTATGGCCGGTTTTTATTGCCACCGTTATTAATAATTATGTAGAAATAGGTGCACTTGTTGCCGGGTCAACTTTGATTATGGTTTTAGCAACTCTTTATGTTGGTAAGCTAAGTGATACTAAAAATATTCACTCAGTTTTGAGATTTTCAACCCTATTCTATATGTTTGCTTGGTTAGTGCGCCTGACTACACGATCTCCGTTTGGAGTTTTTATAATTGATTCAACTTCAAGATTAACCAAAAATATTGTGCAAGTTCCTTTACACACCTTGCTTTATGAAAAAGCCAAGACACGTTCAGTAATGGACACGGTAATTTCTTTTGAAATGGCCTTGGTTTTAGGTAAAATAGTAGCGGCAGTTATATTACTTTTTGCTTTTAGTCAGTTAGGATCAATGTCAGCTGTTTGGTCGGTCACCTGGATAGTGGCGGCGGCTATGACCTTGCTTTATATGACCATATGATCGCTGGTTCTAATTTACCGGCTGATCTGCGGACTTGGACAAAATTATCTTTAGCTAAATATCATTTAGCCGCTGGTCAGCGTTTGGGCCAGCATTTTTTAGTTGATAAAAAAGTTTTGCAAGATATTTTAACAGCAGCCGATGTTAAAAATAATGCAAACGTTTTAGAAGTTGGCGGTGGGCTGGGTGTGCTGACACTTGAGCTCTTGGCTCGGGCTCAAAGAGTAGTAGTGGTGGAGCTTGATAAAAAATTAGTGGTCGCCTTGCAGAAAGTAGGTATGGGTAGTGAAAAATTAAAAATAATTGCCGATGATGTTTTAAAAGTTTCTAGTAATCAATTAAAAAGCGAGTTAATGGTAGATAAAAGTTCTGATTGGCAGATTGTAGCCAATCTGCCTTATGAAATCTCCGGTGCTTTTTTAGAAAGATTCTTGTGGGGAGATTTTACACCGCAATCTTTAACTCTATTATTACAGCGGGAAGTGGCTGAACGTTTGGCGGCTAAACCAGGTAAGATGAGTTTATTATCTTTAAGCTGCCAGCTTAAAAGTCAGATAAAAATTATTCGTCACATACCGCCTCAGGCTTTTTGGCCACCGCCACGTGTTCAGTCTAGTTTGGTTAGATTAGATTTATTTTCACCCAAAGATTATTCCGACATTATAGATTACCAGTCTCCAGATTTAATTTGGCGCCTAGCTCGCATCGGTTTTTCTGCCCGTCGCAAAGTGTTAATTAATAATTTACTAGCCGTCCTGCCCTTGGCAAAAGAACAGTTAATTGAAATTTTTACCCAAGCCAACATTGGCATTAAAGCCCGGGCGCAAGAACTTTCAATTCGTCAGTGGGTATTACTAGCTAGATTATTGGCTGGTAAAATTTAAGGTGTTAATCTCATTAATTTTCTCTCGTTATTGTTTATTATTAGATTGTTAGAATTCAGGTAAGTTTGGAATTATTAAGGCATATTTTAACTTTGACTTTTGGGTCAATCCGTGATATAATACAATCGTTATTTTGGAATTAAACCTTAAAATCAAGCATACAGTTCAAACGCCAGACATATTCGTTTGCTTAGTTTTTATTGATTTGATTGAAATTAATCAGAGATGTTTTCTTTAAGGAGTTTAAAAGGAATAACTGATCGCCCAGAGCAAACGCAGATTGCCTTGGGAGTAGTGGCTTTATTAGCTTTAATTTTTGGTTGGTGGCAGCTTAAATCTTCCATTTATTTACCACTGGGTTTAAGCACCAACACTAGTGTTACTAATCAAAGCGAAACTCTGGCATTAGGCGATAATATTCTTGCCTTGCAGCAACAAGATTCAGACAGTGATGGCCTAACTGATTATGATGAGCTTTATCTTTATGGCACTAGTCCATATTTGACCGACACTGATTCTGATGGTTACAGCGATAAGATGGAAGTGGATAGTGGTAATAACCCAAACTGTGCTCCAGATACTACTTGTGGTCCAGTGTTTATTGCTCCGACAGCAACAGAATCAAGCATTGGTGGTACACCAACAGCTGAAGATATTAGGGCATTATTGCGACAAGCTGGAGTTAGTGATGATGAAATTGCCAAGTATGATGATATTAAGCTGTTACAAATCTACAATGAGGTCGCGGGTGAAGTTAGTGCAACCGATACCAGTGATCAATCAGACTCAAATAGTAGTATTAATTTAACACCAGAACAAAAAGAATTAATTAAACAAATGAGCGGGGATGAACTAAGACAATTTTTAATAAATGGTGGAGCTGATTCAGCAACCCTAGAGCAAGTTGATGATGCCACCCTTAGAACCATTATTTATCAAGAGCTGGGTATCTAGAAATTTTTATGGATATCAAGTTACCAGAAAAACTGAAAAATAACAGAAGTTTATCAAAACTTTATGTTATTGGTTTAGTATCAGTCGCTCTGGTGACTTTTTTATCAGCCCCACGTCCAGCCCAGGCAATATTACCTGTGCCAGCAGACATCATTGGTGGCCCGTCACAAATTTCTTCTACGATTTTTGATAAAATTGCCGATGCCGCCGAGTGGGCTTGGCAGCATGGAGCAGCGGTAGCTTTTAAAAATGCGGCGCGTACTTTTACTACTCGCTTAGCCTACGATACGGCCGTGATGATTTCCTCAGCTGGTCAAGGGCAAAAGCCATTATTCAGCAATTTTACTATTGGTCAAAGTATTCAGCGGGCAGCCGATGATGCCGCCGGAGATTTTTTGGATACCCTGGCTAATCAGCAGACATTTGTTAATTTGAATATTTGTCAGCCTTCCAGCCCCACCGCCCAATTAGTTATTGGTTTTACTGCTTTTAATGAAATTCAGCCGCGCCAACCGCGTTGTTCATTAACCACGGCTATTAAAAATTGGGAAACATTTGTTAATGATCCCAATCTTCTGCAAAATTTTGGCGTAGTTTTTGACCCCAGGCAAAATGATCTTGGTATTGCCTTGCAGGTGCAGGAGAATTTAATCAGAGATCGGGCCACCGCCTCTCAAGTGGCGGCTTTGGATTTGATCAGAACCGCTGGTTGGAAAGATATTACCGAGGATATTACAGGTTTTATTAAAACTCCAGCCGGAACAGTACAGGATTTGCAACGGTCAGCCATAGAAGCTGCGGGTGATGATTTTTCTGAATTTACAGGCGATATTGTAGCCGATGC
>Ga0076238_122_pt1 | contig 17937 bp, 18 predicted proteins | sample RifGroF1_FD_67706 | JGI IMG/M metagenome (GOLD analysis project Ga0076238, IMG submission 67706) | Parcubacteria bacterium GW2011_GWF1_43_9
AGTATCCTTATGGCAAAAAACATTCAAGAAGAGTTATTAAAGTGGGTTCTATCCAGTATTAACAAAGAAGTATAAATTTCTTACTCCACAGCCCTACTCGTTGAGCCAAAACCAATATTGATTTTTTAATTCCAGGGTAAGGGTATACGCATCGGCGTGGGAAAATACGCCCAGGTAGGATTGGAGCGCCTGTTCGACGGTCTGCCGACTGACTATGCCTTGGCGATAGTCATTAATCCGCTGGTGTAATTTTCTCGCCGCTCGCGCTCTGGTTTTTGCGCATAGAACTCGGTGATGAGGCAAGAGAACGTAACCAAGGAAATCAATGCCTTGATTGATCTTGCGTAAAATGATTTTTTTAGGGTGAAGCTTGAGCATCAGCCTCTGTTCTAAAAAATTGCTGATAGGATTAATAAGGTTACGGGCCTGAGCTTCGCTGTTAGTTACCAACACGAAATCATCTGTGTAGCGGACGTAGTGTTTTGCTCCCAGCTGGTGTTTAGCAAACTGGTCCAACTCATTCAGGTAAATGTTTGCAAACAGCTGCGAGGTCAGGTTACCTATCGGCACTCCCTTGCCAGAGAATAGCGGCCCCAGGGAGGGGAAGCTCTCGATGATTTCTGTGAGCAGCCATATAGTATCGCGGTCACGAATGCGCCGTGCAATCAGCTCGAGTAAGATACCGTGATCCATGGATGCAAAGAATTTCTGAACGTCGCACTTAAGAACAAAGCAGGGTTGGGTGTAATTGTTGCTGACGGCCCGTACCACGCTCTCTAGTGCGCTAACTCCCCGATGCGTTCCTTTGCCAACCCGACACGAGAATGAGTGCGGTATAAACGTCTCCTCAAACACGGGGTTGAGCACCGCAAACACTGCATGGTGCAGCACCCGGTCCTTGACGCTAGCTTTGTGGATGTGCCGCTGCTTAGGGTCGTTAATATAAAACGAGGTGTACGGCCCGTGGCGGTAACGGCGTTGCACTAGTTCCCGGTGCAGCTCAAAGATGTTCTCCTCTCCCCGCCAGCCAAACCGCTGCACGTCACGCTTCTGCTGCTTATCGTGCTTGAATTTATCCCAAGCCGCAAACAGGTTTTCTAGAGAGATTATCTTAGCAAATGTATCCTTATACACCTTCATACTATGGAAGAACTTGATATCCCGATTTTTAACAAAGCCTACGAGCTATACAAAACTTTTTATGGTTACCGCAGCACTGTTTCACGCCAGGATCGCTACACCCTTTGGCAGCGGGGTGAAACTACGATTCTGGACATCTTAGAGGGCATACTGCTTGCCAGTCAACTGTCCAAGGCCGAAAAGCTGCCGACGCTTCAGAGCGTGAGCCTCAAGGTGAACTTCCTGCGGATATTCGTCAGGCTCACCAAAGACGTGAAAGCCATCGACAATAAGAAGCATCTACGGCTACAGGAAATGATAGATGAAATCGGCCGCATGCTCGGCGGCTGGATCAAATCGACCAAGGAACGCTAAGCAAAACGCCCTCCTAAGGAGGGCGTTTTAGCCGTCTGATAGAGCAGGAACTGCCGGGAGGCGCCAGCGCCAAGGTTGTCGTTGTAGTTGTCATCCGAGTAGTTGTTGACATTGAACCTGTCGGAATCGAAGTTGCCAACGTTGACGCGGTTACCGTCCGAAGAAAGTATGTTGCCCGCTCCCGCCCTTACGCACTGGGCATTGAGGTTTACGTCCGCCAGCTGGCGGATTATATCCTCTCTGCCCTGTATTTTATTCGGGAGCAGCTCCGCAAGGCGCGGAACACCTCCCCTAGGAGCGAGCAAGAAGTTCACTCTCTATCTTTACCCACGCGCTACCGCGCTCCCTGCCCGCCGCTAGCCTTGCCCGACTTCTGAATGAAGTAAGCAAGTGCTGCGGTAGGAGGCTCGCCGAATAAAACCACAATTCAGCGGTTTTGGCGGGCGGGCGTAGAGGCACGGTACTCTGGTGGTATCTCAAAGAAGAGACGCCTCGCGAGGTTAAACCGTGGCCTAACCTGCATTAGCAAGGCGATGGAATGTTAGCATTTTGATTAGAAAAAGAAAGAGCCCTCAGCAAAAATAAAAATTTTGCCGAAGGCTCAAGAGTTCAAGAGGAACAAGTCCTCAAGTGTTCGAGGTTTGTATTGGAACTTTCCCTGCCTACCGGTCAGGCAGGCGGGAGGCGCCAGCGCCAAGGTCGCCGCCGCAGCCGTCATCCGAGCAGTCGCTGACATTGAACCTGTCGGAACCGAAGTCGCCAACGTCGACGCGGTAACCGTCCGAAGAAAGATCTCGGCACCGAGCATACCTCTTTGGGTTGAGGAGAGCATCCGTCTTTTTGAAAGCATGGAAGCTCTTAAAGGTTTCCTCAATCGCGAGCGGTAACTCGTACTCCGCTGGCAGCATAGCTTGCTGGTCCTGGGTGGTCTTGTTCTCCGACTTCGGCACGATTTCCGTGTGGGTGAGGTACCAGCGCAGCTGGAGCGTGGTGACTTTGGCAAAGTCATTGTCGTTGTACCACGCGTTGCCGTAGGCGTAGAACTTGGGCTGGCCGGTTTCGGGATAGAACTCCCGGAACTTCACGATTGAGAGAGGGCTGGCCTGGATAGCGGGAAGCCCGACATGAGCGAAGTGACAGTCATGGACTGTCTTGCCACACAGGGGGCAGGTGGACATGAGGATTTCCTCGTTCCAGGGGAAACTGGCGAGTTCGCGGAGCTGCTTCTTGGTGAAGCTGGCGCCATATAACTTTACCCAGTCTTCCGGGCCAAAGTAGTTCTTGCCCATGATGGCGCGGACGATGCGCTGGTCAGTGGATGGTTCGATACCCCGGCGGAGCATGAAGTCTGCGACTTTGAGGCGAAAATGTTCATCCTCATCGATTTGCGTGATAATCGCAGCGCCCTGTCCATTCAGCTCGTTCCAGAGCTTGGTTTGGGCAGCGGCCAACTTTCCAGCTGGAACCATCCAAACGGTCCCTTCTTTTGAGTTTGACATATTGTTAATCTCCTTGCCTTTGGCCTTTGCGGGCTTTCGGCGTTTTGTGTTTTACCTCTGTGCCCGAGGCGGGGCGTCCTTTCGTTGAGTTATAAAAAGACAGGTTAATGTAGCATAGGGGATGGGAAAAGTCAAGCCATTGTACAGGATTGAGACTACTAAGACGCTTGCTAAATTCCTAAAAATCAATTAAATTAAGTGAGTTATGAAGCAAGAAAAGGAAGCAGATTTAATGGATAAGCTTATTGCCTTATGCAAGCAGCGCGGGATTATTTTCCCCGGCAGCGAGATTTACGGCGGACTGGCAAATTCCTGGGATTTTGGACATTATGGGGCGTTACTGAAGAATAATATTCGTCATTTTGTCACCTCCAGAGATGATATGGTGCTGCTGGAAAGCGGTATTATCATGAACCCTAAGGTTTGGCAGGCTAGCGGTCATTTGCAGAATTTTACCGATCCGTTAGTTGATTGCAAGAAATGCAAAAAACGTTTTCGGGCTGATCACATCTTAGAGCAAAGGAGTTTAAAACCAGGCTACGACAAAGAATCGCCTTTGGACTGGAGTGAAATTCATTGTCCGGAATGCGGCGGCGATTTAACTGAGGTCAGGCTTTTTAACCTGATGTTTAAAAGTCATATTGGTCCAGTGGAAGATGCCGGGGCGGAAGTTTATTTGCGGCCGGAATTAGCCGCTGGCATGTTTACTGATTTTAAACTTATTCAGCAGAGCAAGCGCTTAAAACTGCCTTTTGGTATTGCTCAGGTCGGCAAGGCTTTTCGCAATGAAATTACGCCAGGCAATTTTATTTTCCGCACGCGCGAATTTGAAATTATGGAGCTGGAATATTTTGTTAAACCGTCAGATTGGGAAAAGGCTTTTGCTAACTGGCTGGATTTAATGAAATCTTGGCTGAAGAGTTTAGGGGTAGCGGCCAAGGATATTAATTTAAATGAAATCCCAGAAGGCGAGCGCGCCCATTATTCCAAACGGACAGTTGATTTTGAATATAATTATCCCTTTGGCTTAAAAGAGCTTTATGGCTTGGCTTATCGGACTGATTTTGATTTAGCCAGTCATGCTAAATTTTCTGGTGCTGATTTAACCTACACTGATCCTGAAACCGGTGAAAAATTCGTACCTCATGTAGTGGAACCATCTATGGGTTTGGAGCGCACAGTTTTAGTCACATTATTGGCAGCATATCATGAGGAAGACGCCCCAACTGCTGAAGAGGGGGAAACTGATAAGCGAGTAGTATTAAAATTACCTAAGCACATTGCACCTATTAAAGTGGCGGTTTTGCCTTTATCTAAAAAAGAAGAATTGGCTAAATTAGCTCTACCAATTGCTCAGGAATTAAGGCAGTATTTAGTGGTGGAATATGATGATACTCAAAGTATTGGCCGCCGATATCGCCGACAAGATGAAATTGGTACGCCCTATTGTGTGACAGTTGATTTTGATTCTTTGCAAGATAAGTCTGTGACCGTAAGGGATCGCGATACCATGAAGCAGGAGAGAATAAAGATTGCTGAGCTGATAGAATATTTGCGAGCCAAATTCGTTTGAGATCATGCCTAAACCAGTAATTAAGCGGCTTCATAACGGCCTCCCCATTTTATCAGTGCCGATGAAAGGCACTGAATCAGCCACCATTTTAGTGGTGGCTAAGGTTGGTTCACGTTATGAAACTAAGGCCGAGCAGGGGATTTCGCATGTTTTAGAACACATGCTTTTTAAGGGCAGTAAAAAATGGCCAACGGCTCGGGATATTTCCCAAGCTCTTGATGGTGTAGGGGCAGACTATAATGCTTTTACTTCAAAAGACGAAACTGGTTATTATGTGAGGGTTGCTCACCAACATCTACCGCTGGCTATTGATATTATTTCGGACATGATTTGGCAGCCTGTATTGGCAGCTGATGAATTACAGCGTGAAAAAAAAGTGATTTGTGAGGAGATAAAAATGTATGAGGACAATCCCTTAATGCATATTGGTGATTTATTGGAAGGCGCTGTTTTTCAGGATTCAAGTTTGGGTGTAAATATTGCCGGTAGTTTAAAAAGTGTTACTAAATTAAGCCGATCCCAAGTTTTTAAATATCACCAACGATATTACACGCCCCGTAATTTATTAGTGATGGTGGCGGGAAAAATAAACACTCAGGCTGAACGATTATTGCGTCGTCAATTTAATGAAACTAGCCGCGGTAAAATGGGTGGCTTCCAGATTTTTAAACCAAAGCAAACCAAACCGCGGGTTGTGATTCAGCGCAAAGCCACCCAACAAGTGCAGTTAGCCTTGGGCTTTCCAGCTTATGGTTATCGGCACAAGAATAAATTAGCTTTAGATTTATTGGCCACTGTTTTAGGCGGTAATATGAGTTCCCGTCTTTTTATGCGCTTGCGTGAGCGGGAGGGACTTTGCTATTCCATTAATGCGGCTACGGAAAATTATGAAGGTACCGGAGTTTTAGCAGTGCAGGCCGGACTTGATACGGCGCGTCTGCCTCAAGCGATTAAATTAATTCGCCAGGAATTGATTAAGGTCATAACTGAGCCTATTGGGCTTGAAGAATTAAATAAAGCCAAAGAGTTTATTAAGGGTAAAATAACTTTAGCTATGGAAAATTCTTCTACTCAGGCTCAATGGGCAGCTAAGCAGTATATTTTTGAGAACAAACTTGAAGATACCAAGCAATTCCTAGTCAGAATTAGCCAGCTTCAGGCGCGTGAATTAAGTTTAGCCGCTAAGGAGGTTATTAACTTTAAACAGGCCAATTTGGCTTTGATTGGGCCTTTTAATAGTGCCAAGCCCTGGCTAAAGCTTATTAAACCGTAGTATATTAAGAGTATATGGCAAACACAACAATTATGAAGCTAGATATTTCTATTAGCTCATTACTTAAGGCTTTGCTGATTGTAGTGGTGGTATTTTTTTTGTACCGGGTGATTGATGTTTTAGCCTTGGTATTTGTGGCTATAATTTTTGCCACTGCCCTGGAACCGGCAGTTAATTGGCTAAGTCGAAATCGTATACCCCGGGCCTTAGCAGTCTTGATACTTTATTTGATAACATTTTTAGTACTATCGCTGATTATGGTATTGCTAGTACCGCCCTTAGTTTCCCAAGTGACAGAATTGGCCAGAAGTTTTCCTTTTTATTATGAAAAGCTCTTATCAGTTTTCAGCTATGTTTCTGGTGCTGGTCAAGATCAGGTTGCTTCTACCCTACAACAAGGATTGCAAAATTTGGGTGGGCATCTAGCTGAGGCCACTACTTCAATCCTGGGTACGCTGGTTAGTATTTTTGGTGGAATTTTACAGTTTATAGTTTTACTGACTGTAGCTTTTTATTTGGTAGTGGAAGAGGATGGTATTTTGAAGTTTATCCGCTCAGTTACACCCTCGACTTATCAACCTTATATTTTGCAAATGATGCGCCGTTTGAAAACAAAGTTAGGTTCCTGGCTTAGGGGTCAGCTTTTGTTAATGATAATTATTGGCGTTCTTACTTATGTTGGTTTAAGTTTGCTGGGGGCAAAATATGCCGTGGTCTTAGCCTTGTGGGCTGGTATTACCGAGATCGTACCTTATATTGGTCCGATAATTGGTGCGGTGCCGGCAGTATTCCTAGCCTTATCAATCTCACCAATGCAAGCATTATTAGTAGCGGCTTTATATGTGGTGATACAGCAATTAGAAAATAATTTGATAGTACCAATGGTGATGAAACGAACGGTGGGTTTAAACCCAATTGTATCCATCTTAGCCATTGCCATTGGCGCTAAATTAGGCGGAGTAATTGGTGCAGTTTTATCTATTCCATTAGCAGTTTCGATTGGAGTGTTTGTTTCAGACTTTTTTGAAAAGCGTTTAACTACGGAAGTTGCCCTAGAAGGGGATACCCCGCCAGAAAATTCTTAAGATATAGGATATGGCTGGGGTGCTTTACATGGTAGCAACTCCCATTGGTAATTTGGGGGATATTTCAGTCCGCGCCAACGAAGTTCTAGGCGCGGTTGATTTTATCTCTTGCGAAGATACCAGGGTTACCAAAAAATTGGTGTTACATTTAGGGATTAATAAGGAGTTAGTTAGTCTGCACCATCACACCCCTGAATCTACCTTGCTTAAGTTAGTTGACCGAATAAAAAGGGGCGAATCAGCCGCTTATGTTTCTGATGCCGGTACGCCAGGGTTAGCTGATCCTGGGGGTAAATTAGTGGCCGCAGCTAATCAGGCAGGTATTAAAATTGTGCCTATTCCTGGAGCTTCAGCCGTAACTGCTATCTTATCAGTCGTGGGTTTGCCGGCTAATAGTTATTTATTTTTAGGATATCCACCGCATAAAAAAGGCAGGCAGAAATTTTTTAAAGAAGCGGCCAGTTGCGAATACGCCGTGGTTTTTTTTGAATCAACTTATCGCATAACAAAAACACTGATTCAGCTATCAAAATTAATAGATGACAGAGCAATCGTGGTTGGTCGTGAACTTACCAAGATGTATGAAACGATTTATCGCGGCAGTGCGGTTGAGGTTTTAGAGCAATTATCGCAAACTTCCGCCAAAGGCGAGTTTGTTGTGGTGTTGGCACCTAAATAAAAATCCCGCCCTATTATTCCTTCGACGCGGGCGGGACGCCTTATTATATAGTTAATTTAAATCGGATTTTTTTGATCCGTTCCAGTGGTTGGGTTATGGGCCCGTCCTGGTTTACTTAGCTATATGTGGCTTAAGGATTTATTATGTTTGTACTTATGTATTATACTGAATAAGTAGTTATGTCAAGGTTTTATATTACCACAGCAATTCCGTATGTTAATGCCAAGCCTCATATTGGTTTTGCCTTAGAATTGGTTCAGGCTGATGTAATCGCACGTTACCAGCGGTTAAAGTTAGGTGGTGAAAACGTGTATTTTTTAACTGGCGCTGATGAAAATGCTTTAAAAAATGTGCAGGCGGCGGAAAAAGAAGGACGGTCAACCAGTGAGTATGTGGCCGAAATGTCAGACAGATTCCGTTCCTTAGCTAGTGCACTTAATATATCCAATAATGATTTTATCCGCACAACTGAGCAGCGCCACGTTAAAGGAGCTACTAAGCTGTGGCAATCGTGTAAACCTGACGATATTTATAAGAAATCTTACAGTGGTTTATATTGTGTGGGTTGCGAGCAATATTACACCGAGGATGAATTAGTTGATGGAGTTTGTCCTGACCATAAAGTAAAACCGGAATTGGTAACTGAAGAAAATTATTTCTTTAAATTAAGTAGTTACCAGCATAAACTTGAGCAATTAATTAACAACGATGAGTTTAAAATAACACCGGAAAGCAGGAAGAATGAGATGTTGGCTTTTATAAGACGCGGTTTGGAAGATTTTAGTATTTCTCGCTCACGAGAGCGGGCCCGCAATTGGGGTGTTCCTGTACCAGGAGATGATAGTCAGGTAATGTATGTTTGGTTTGACGCCTTATCCAATTATTTAAACGCCCTTGGTTATGCCGCTAATGATAGTTTGTACAAGGAATTTTGGGATAATAGTGGCCGTAAGTTGCATGTTATTGGTAAGGGCATAACGCGTTTTCATTGCATTTACTGGCCGGCGATGTTGTTATCAGCTGGCTTACCCTTGCCCAACGAGGTGTTTGTCCATGGCTATGTTACGGTTGACGGGCAGAAAATAAGCAAGTCGTTAGGCAATACAGTTGATCCGGTGGAGTTGGTCAATAAATATGGGTCTGAGCCGGTACGGTATTATTTATTGCGGGAAATTCCAGCCTGGGAAGATGAAGCTAAGTTCAAGCAAAGGTATGAGAGTGATTTAGCCAATGGTTTAGGTAACACTTTATCCCGGGTTACTAATATGATAGAGAAGTTTGGTAATGGCAAATTTATTCAGGCCGAAGGTGTTAATGCTTATACTCCAGCCGCGGCATCGGCTATAGAAATTGCCATGCGGTCATATAGGTTTGAGGCAGCCTTACTCGCAATTTTTAATGTTATTGGTGAAATTGATGCTGAGATTGAAAAAAATAAACCCTGGGAAATGGCCAAAGAGGAAAAATTCAATGACATACAAAAATTATTAAGCAAATGGGGGACTATGCTACTTGATGTTTCGCACTATCTTAAACCTTTTCTACCCGATGCTGCTAAAAAGATTGAAGATAAACTTAGAGAACACAATATCACTAAAGCCGAACCATTATTTCCTCGTTTAAATTAATTAAATCCATGACCATACTTGATTTTATACTTCTAATTACTCTCTTTGGGTTCTTGTGGTTCGGTTTTTGGTTTGGTTTAATTCATGCCATCGGTGGTTTAGTTGGTACCGTGGCTGGCGCTTGGCTGGCTGGACATTTTTACTCGGTGCTAGCTGGACCATTAGAGCAATTATTTAACTACCAAGGACCATGGTTAAAGTTAGCTTCAGAATGCCTTTTTTAAAAACTATTGATCGTATGGCTGGTGGAGTTTTAGGGATTGTTGAAGGTGCGTTAGTTATTGGGTTAACTTTAACTTTAATTAGCAATCATTTAGATATGCCGGCCCTAATCAATGATTCTATAGCAGACTCTAAAGTTGCCTTTGGCTTGCAAGCTTTTGCTATTATTTTGGTGCCACTTTTGCCTGATGTAATTAAATACGCTCAACCTTATTTACCCCAAGGAGTAGAGATTCCAAGTACCACGCCACCGATTTATGGTAGATAGTCATTGCCATTTGGATTTTCCTGATTATCAAGAAGATTTTTCAGCTGTTTTGGCGCGTACTCAAGAAGCTCTAGAGTTTGTTATTAATGTTGGCACGGATATTCATACCAGTCAGCGTGCGGTTGATTTAAGTGAAGCCCATAATTTTATTTATTCTGCCATAGGCATCCACCCGCATGAGGCAGGTACAGTTAATATCCAAACGATTGATCGGCTTAGAACTTTGGCGGCTGGAGCTAAGGTAGTAGCTATTGGAGAGTGTGGTCTAGATTATACCAAGTTAAATCTTGGTGATGCTGAGAATGAAAAAAAATTGCAGGCTGAGGCTTTTTTAGTTCAGATAGAATTAGCCCAAAGCCGTCAATTGCCATTAGTTATACATTGCCGAGAGGCTTATGACGATTTATTGCGGATATTAACCAGCATCTCAGTAAATTGGCGTGGAGTAATCCATTGTTATTTGGGCGATGCCGAAACCGCGGAGCAGTTAATGTCTTTGGGTTTTTTCATTTCGTTCACAGGGATAATAACTTTTAAAAATGCCGCACCGGCTTTACTAGAATCAGTTAAGCAAGTGCCGATAGATAAAATGTTATTGGAAACAGATGCGCCGTTTTTGGCGCCCGTACCGTATCGGGGAAAAAGAAACGAGCCCGCCTTTGTTGCCGAAGTTGCTAAAAAAGTGGCTGAAATCAAAGGTATAAGCTTAGGGGAAGTGGATGATATTACTACACATAATGTCAGATCCCTATTCGGAATATCTTAAGGTAAGTGCTAGAATAATAATATGTCCGTGGAAATAATCGTTTTAGCCGCTATTATATTGGCTGGTTTTATTGTTTTGTTTGTGGCCTTAAATAAGCGAGGTCGGCCGGAGGCTGATAACCAGTCTTTTTTATTGTTGCAAAATCAATTGAATGAAATCACCCGAACGTTGGATGTTAAGCTAGGGGAGTCAACTAAAATTCTGCAAAGTCAATTTGGTGAAAGTGCTAAGATTATCCGTGATGTTACTGAGAGGCTTACTAAGTTGGATGAAACTAATAGACAAGTAGTCAATTTTGCTGATCAGCTGCAAAGTTTACAGGATATTTTAAAAAATCCAAAACAGCGAGGCGTTTTGGGAGAGTATTATTTGGAGACTTTGCTGAAAAATGTTTTGCCACCCGGCAGTTTTCAAATGCAATATGAATTTAACGATGGCACGATCGTGGATGCAGCCGTATTTGTGAAAGACAAAGTAATTCCAATTGACAGTAAATTCAGTTTGGAAAATTATAACCGCTTAGTTGAAGAGCGAGATGCAGTTGAACGTGAGCGTTTGGAAAAGTTATTTAAGTCTGATCTTAAAAATCGTATTGATGAGACCGCTAAATATGTAAAGCCAGCTGAAGGCACGATGGATTTTGCTTTCATGTTTATTCCTCACGAAGCTATTTACTATGATTTGTTAGTAGCGCAAGTCGGCGCTGTAAAAGTAAATACGCGCGATTTGATTGAATATGCCTTTAAAGAAAAGCATGTCATTATTGTATCACCGACATCATTCCTGGCTTATTTGCAAACTGTGCTGCAAGGTTTGAAAGCACTACAGATTGAAGAATCAGCCAAAGAGATTAGGAAGAATGTTGAGTTGCTGGGCAAACATTTGTCTAGCTATGAAGAATTTATGAAAAAACTCGGTGAGCGTTTAGGCACCACGGTGAATGCTTATAATGATGCCTATGGCGAACTCAAAAAAGTAGATAAAGATGTTATGAAAATATCAGGTTCAGCCGCTGGCATAGAACCAATACAGTTGGATAAGCCCAAGGGAGATAAGGAAGATTAAGGTGTTTATTATTACTTTAATTCATTGTGAATAACCCTTCTAAATTAGGTGGGGTTATTTTTTGCCCTAATATTAGCCAAATTTTTTTTTAACCATTGACACAAGCTTAAAATTTAGTTATATTTATCCCCTGAAGTTTCAATTTAGGTTCAAAAAGCCCAAGTTAATTATGTCTGATCAAAACAATAATCCTCGTCAGTCTAAGCCAATGTGGCAAGCCCTGGGATTGGCTTGGGAGCTTGGTTATACCATCTCCATCCCATTGGTGATTTTGGCTTTAGCTGGCAGGTTAGCTGACAAGTGGCTAGGTACTGCGCCGTGGCTGTTATTAGTTGGAGCACTAATATCAATATTTATTTCAACTTGGTTGGTTTATCGCAAAACGAAAAATATAATCTCAGGAGAAGTTATTGATGATAAGGTGGTTAAAAAAGAGACAGATAATAATTCAGCCGACAGTAAGTTATGAATATTTCTTTGGCAGCAGAACCAATTTTTTCGCTCGGTTCTTTTACTTTTACCAATTCTTTGTTGGTTGGGATAATTGTTATGATTTTTTTGGTGACAATAGCGTATGTAACAAAACGCCGACAGCTGGCTGAAGTGCCGCAAGGATTCCAAAATTTTATTGAAGTAGTTATTGAAGGTGCCTTGTCTTTTATAGAAACCGTTACTGGAAATCGTGAGCAGGCCGAGAAGTTCTTGCCTCTGACTGCCACGATTTTCTTTTTTGTCTTACTGTCTAATTGGTTTGGTTTATTGCCCGGTGTTGGCACTATTGGTTTATATGAAGTACATGAGGGTCAGACGGTGTTAGTGCCATTTTTCCGATCAGCTTCAGCTGATCTTAATGCTACCCTAGCTATTGCTTTGATTTCCGTATTTGGCACTCAGCTTTTTGGCATAATTACTTTGGGTTTTTTAAAACACGCCTCCAAGTATTTAAATTTTGGCAGCTTAATTAAGCATTTTAGTTTCCAGAATGTAATACTATTCTTTGTCGGCATTTTGGAACTAATTTCTGAAATAGCTAAAGTTGTTTCCTTCTCTTTTAGGCTTTTTGGTAATGTTTTTGCTGGTGAAGTGTTATTGATTGTTATGGCGGCGCTGGTACCGTATTTAGCCCCTATACCATTTCTTTTCTTGGAGATTTTTGTAGGTTTAGTTCAGGCTTTAGTTTTTTCACTTTTAACCTTAGTTTTTTTAACAATTGCCACTGCCGAACACGCCCACGATTAGTGCTTGAGGCTCTCTGATAAGGCAAAAACCTAATCAGAGAACGCTAATCACTAAACTATCTAAGTAACCGACGGCTAATAAAAAAATAATAACCGTAGCGGATTAACTTAGGTAAAGAAAGGTCCAAAAATTATGGCAGCAGAAAATGAGCTCATACAGGTAGCAAGCGGTATTTCCGCCGAAACCTTAAAGAGTATCGGCGCTGGTTTCACTATCGCCATTGGTGGTATGTTTCCAGCTTTAGCTATTGGCCGCTTGGCCGCTAAAGCCATGGAATCAATCGGCAGGAATCCTGAGGCTTCGTCCAAAGTACAAACAGCCATGATCTTAGCCATTGCCTTCTGCGAGGCGATCGCTATTTATGCGCTGGTTATGGCCTTGATCATCAAGTTCGTTTAGTAGTCTTTCTTTCCCGGCGTTCTCGCGGTCGCGGGAATGCTGGAAAGGGGGAATATTAGTCAGCTTGAATTGAAATATAAATATATCTATTAAATTACTTCAATATTATTATTATGGAATTGCTAACTAAACTCGGCATAGATTGGAAACTATTAATCGCCCAAGCGGTTAACTTTTTGATTGTTTTAGCAGTGCTTTATCGGTTTCTATATAAACCATTATTGAAGTTTTTAGATGAGAGAAAACGTCGCATAGAATCAAGCTTAACTGAGGCTAAAAGGATAGAATCTGAGCTTAAGAACTTGGAACAGAAGCGAATTGAGTCAGATCGTGAAGCTAGGCGTCAAGCCCAGGAGATAATAGTCGCGGCTGAAAAAGAAGCTGAAATCAGACGACAAGAAGTTATTAATAAGATGAAGCAAGAAGCCCAAGCTGCTTTGGAAGAGGCTAAGCAGCGCTTTGAATCGGAAAAAGAAGAAGCCATGCGCAGTTTGCGGCAAGATTCTGCTCGTTTAATTACCCAAGCGTTAACTAAAGTAATTGGTAAGCTACCTTCAGGTGAAGTTGATAAAAAATTAGTCAGCGAAGCTGTTGAGGAAGTTAGCCGTCGGAGAACAAAATCATGAAGATCAATCCAACATATTATGCCCGAGCCTACTTAGCGGCTGTTGCTAGTGCGCCAGTAGCTAAACGCCATGAGATAGCCCACAATCTTTGGCAAACTGTTTGGCGGCATGGACATTTTAAGTGGTATAAAAAAATTATAGCTAATGTCCAGGTTTTAATAAGGCAAGAAAAAGGAATTAAGTTAGCTGAAGTTTTAACTCCCCAGGCCTTATCAGAAACGCAGAAAAATACTTTAGCTACTGAGATTAAAAAAGCCATTGGCCAGCCAGTTGAATTAGTTTGTTCAGTTAAGCCCCATCTATTAGCCGGCATGATAGTAACAATTGATGATAAACGTTATGATGCTTCACTTAAAGGGAGATTAGATACACTTTATAAAACTTTAGCAGGGGAAAATAATTCTTAATTTTTATTAAAGGAATAATATTTATGCCAGATATAAATTCAGATGCAATTCTTAAAACATTAGAAGCGGAATTAAAAGGTTTCACCGCTAAGGTCAGTGAAGATAAGGTTGGTACCGTGATTGAAGTGGGTGACGGCATTGCCCGTATTGCCGGTTTGAAAGACTGTATGGCATCAGAAATGTTGGAATTTGGTAAGGGAGTAAAAGGCGTAGCTTTAAATTTGGAGGAAACACAAGTTGGCGCCATGATTTTGGGTGATTATTTGGAAATTAAAGAGGGTGATGTGGTGAAATCTACTGGTAAAATTTTGTCAGTACCAGTTGGGCCTGGGATTGTTGGTCGGGTGGTAAATCCCTTAGGGGAGCCAGTGGATGGCGCTGGACCAATTAAAGCTGATGGTTCTAATCCGGTTGAGCGGATTGCCCCTCGAGTTATTACGCGCCAATCGGTCAATACGCCGTTGCAAACCGGCATTAAAGCAATTGATTCCATGATTCCGATTGGCCGTGGCCAGCGCGAGCTGATAATCGGCGACAGGCAAACAGGTAAAACCGCCGTGGCCATAGATACCATCATCAATCAAGCTGGGCAGAATGTTACCTGCATTTACGTGGCTATTGCCCAAAAGGAATCAAAAGTGGCGCGCCTAGTGGCTAAACTCAAGGAGCGCGGAGCCATGGCGTATACCACAGTGGTGTTGGCTGGCGCCTCGGATCCGGCGGCCTTATCCTTTCTGGCGCCTTACGCCGGTTGCGCCATGGGTGAATATTTTATGGATAAGGGTAAAGATGTGTTACTTATTTATGATGATTTAAGTAAACACGCGGTGGCTTATCGCCAAATATCTTTGCTGTTAAGACGACCACCAGGCCGTGAAGCTTACCCTGGAGATATTTTCTACCTGCACTCCAGACTTCTAGAACGGGCGGCTAAACTAAATAAGGATTATGGCGGCGGCAGCTTGACAGCTTTGCCAATAATTGAAACCCAAGCCGGTGATGTTTCGGCTTATATTCCAACTAACGTGATTTCCATTACTGACGGTCAAATTTATTTGGAAAGCGATTTATTCTATCAAGGTATCAGGCCAGCATTAAATGTTGGCTTATCAGTTTCGCGCGTTGGTAGCGCGGCTCAAGTAAAAGCTATGAAAAAGGTTGCCGGTCGGTTGCGTTTGGACTTAGCACAATACCGAAACGTGGCAGCTTTTGCACAATTCGGCTCTGACCTTGATGACGCCACCAAACAGCAGATTGAACGTGGTAAGCGCGTCACCGAAATTTTAAAGCAGGGGCAATATGAACCGATGCCGGTGGCTAATCAGGTGGCGATTCTTTATGCCGTAACTAACGGTTATCTGAATGATGTGCCGGTTAGCGAAGTAAATACTTGGGAAAAAAGATTCCATCAATTTATTAAGAATCAGCCGGTTTTTAAGCAAATTACTGAAAAGAAGGAATTAACTGCTGAGATTGAAGAATTACTAAAGCAGACAATTACAGATTTTAAGAAAATGTAGAGTTTAAATTTTATGCCTCAAGCCACCAGGGAAATTAAACGGCGCATACGCTCCATTCAAAACACTAGGCAGATTACTCGTGCTATGGAGCTGGTTTCAGCTGCTAAAATGAGGCGAGCAGTTGCCAATGTTTTAGCTACGCGCACTTACGCTTCGCTGGCTTGGCAATTATTAACTGAATTATCTGCCCGCACTGATGCTACTCATCATCAATTATTGCAAAAGCGTTATCCGGTTAAACGTATTGGCTTGATTTTAGTAACTTCCAATCGCGGTTTATGTGGCGGTTTTAATCATCAACTAGTCAACCGCGTAAATTTATACCTGGATCATCACCGTCAGCAACAAGTTGAACTAGAAGCGGATTTAGTAGCAGTGGGACGGCGTGGCCGAGATATTGCTTTTCGCATGGGACACAGCATTATTGCTGAATTTGCCAAGCCTGATATCACCACTAGAATTGAGGAAATAACAGCGGTGGCTAAATTAGCCATCTCAGATTATCTAAAAGGTAGATATGACAGAATAGTGGTCGCTTATACTGATTTTATTTCGCCGGTTGTTCAGCGTCCGCGCATTAAGCAAATATTGCCGATTGAAAAAGAAGCGGATGAATATTTGGGCCAAGCTCACTCACCGGAAGTTACAAATACTCAGACCGAACCAGACAAATCATTTTTGGGAAATTACGAATATTTATTTGAACCGTCACCAGACAAAGTTTTAGCCAATCTTTTACCAAGGTTGATTGAAATTCAGTTATATCAAGCGATGCTGGAATCAGACGCTTCTGAGCATTCGGCCCGCATGATGTCAATGCGTAATGCTTCCGAGGCAGCCAAAGATATGATAGATGCGCTGACTTTGGCCTTTAACCAAGCACGTCAGGCATCAATTACGGCGGAACTAGCGGATATTACCGGCGGCCGAGTGGCAGTAGAGGGATAATGTTATTTATTTATATTTTGATTTTTAATTTATTGAATTAATACTTATGAATACAGGGATTGTTACACAAGTTATCGGGCCGGTGGTGGATGTGGCCTTTGCCAAAGATTTGCCGCCGATCTATCAGGCTTTGGAATTGACCATGCCTGATAAGGCTAAATTGGTTTTGGAAGTGCAGCAGCATTTGGGTGGCAGTACTGTCAGAACTGTGGCCATGGGTTCAACCGATGGCTTAGCTCGGGGAGTGGAAGTAGTAGATTCTGGTGAAGTCATTACTGTACCTGTGGGCCCGGAAACTTTAGGTCGCATGGTTGATGTATTGGGGAATCCTTTGGATGAACAACCAGCCTTAAAGACCAAGGAGCGCTTGCCGATTCACCGCCCCAGTCCAAAATTCACTGACCAATCCACCAAGACTGAAGTTTTTGAAACCGGTATTAAAGTTATTGATTTGATCTGCCCGTTTGTTAAGGGTGGTAAGGTTGGTTTATTCGGCGGTGCGGGCGTGGGCAAGACAGTCGTAATTCAAGAGCTGATTCGCAACATTGCTTCCGAGCACGGCGGGTTTTCGGTTTTTGCCGGTGTGGGTGAGCGCTCACGCGAAGGCAATGATTTGTACCATGAAATGAAAAACTCGGGCGTGCTCGCCAAAACTTCTTTAGTCTTCGGGCAAATGAACGAACCGCCTGGAGTCCGAGCCCGCGTGGGTTTAACTGGTTTAACTTTGGCCGAATATTTCCGCGATCAGGAAAAGACTGATGTTTTGCTTTTCATTGATAATATTTTCCGTTTCACCCAAGCCGGTTCCGAAGTTTCAGCCTTACTCGGGCGTATTCCTTCGGCCGTTGGTTATCAGCCAACTTTGGCGGTTGACATGGGAGAATTACAAGAGCGCATCACTTCAACTCGCGAAGGCTCTATTACCAGTGTGCAGGCGGTTTATGTGCCAGCTGATGACTTAACAGATCCAGCGCCAGCAACCACTTTTGCTCACTTGGATTCAACTGTGGTGTTATCTCGGGCTTTAACCGAGCTCGGTATTTATCCGGCAGTTGATCCATTGGATTCTAGTTCAACTATTTTAGATCCGATTATTTTAGGCGAAGAGCATTATAATGTGGCGCGTGAAGTGCAGCGGGTATTGCAGCGCTATAAGGATTTGCAAGATATTATTGCCATTTTAGGTATGGATGAACTTTCTGAAGATGATAAGCTTACTGTGGCTCGCGCTCGCAAAATTCAGCGC
>Ga0076238_119_pt1 | contig 14601 bp, 16 predicted proteins | sample RifGroF1_FD_67706 | JGI IMG/M metagenome (GOLD analysis project Ga0076238, IMG submission 67706) | Parcubacteria bacterium GW2011_GWF1_43_9
CTACTACTTATTTAAAGTCAATATATGGAATCTACCTTGAGGCCCCTAGGGGATCTCACCCTATGTTTTTTAGTATTTGTCCCCTCTATATAGTTGGTTCTATTGACTTATTTCGCTCAATTCACTAAACTATCAATATGGCTAAGTTAGTGAACTGGGTTGATTTTCATAGGAAATTGAGTAAAGTACCTATTTTTGGTGCTATTAACGTTCAGAGGGTATTTGGTGTTACCAAACAAACAGCCGCGCTGGCTTTGCAAAGGTATACGAAGCGGGGTTTAGTTGATCGGCTTCGCAAGGGTATGTATTGCCTCTCCGGTGTTTCTCTGCCAAGCACATATATTGCTAATAGACTTTATGAGCCATCGTACGTTTCTCTAGAATTTGCACTTTCCTATCATGGAGTAATTCCAGAAACTGTTTATACTATTACATCAGAGTCAAGCGTTTTTACTGGCTACAAAATTGTTAAGCAGGGAGGTCTGAGTTTTTATATAGCTGACGCAGAGAAAGCTTTTGTTGATCTCACTTATCTGCGTATGCGAGCAGGAGCTAAGCCCATTAGTAGGTTTAATAAAGAAAAATTAAATCCAGATAAAGCATTGCGGTATGCCCGCTTGTTTACTAGTAACAAACTTTTTGCAATAATTAAGACTACATTACGTTAACCTATGCTTTTACAAGAGTCATTACGAACCCTTGCTACTCAGTACCATACTAGTGAGTACCCTAATACCGTACGAGAGTACTTTCAGCATTTGTTTCTCACTGAATTTTACAAGCGGGAGGCATCGTCAAATTTTTTGTTCAAAGGAGGAACTGCTTTACGAATTGTCTATGGTAGTCCACGATTTTCAGAGGACCTTGATTTTTCATTGTTTAATGTGGCTGCTCACGAACAAATGAGTGTAATAGAGAATTTGTTTCAGGATGTATTGGTAGAGTTTGAGCAAATGGGTGTAAAAGTTTCTCTTGGTGACAAGTTTGGCCAAACAAAGGAGGGGTATGTAGGTAAGGCTAATGTTCAAATTTATGATTACCCGCCTATTACTATAGAGATTAATATTTCCAATAGGAACGGTCGGAAAATTCAAGGGGAGATAGCCACTATTGCTAATGATTTTGTACCTACTTATAATGTTTTTCACTTGCCACAGAAAGACATAGTAGAAGAGAAGATATTTAGTGCGCTTCTAGAGCGTCATAAGGTACGTGATTATTATGATGGTTGCAGACTGAAAAAGAAAAGATTATTGAACTAGCTGATAAGATACGTTTTGATGAAGAGCTAGGTGCGTTATTGCCGACTGATCAGCAGCTAATCATAAGAGATTTTAAGCGTACACTTTCGACTGAGCTTGAACGTCAGCTCGCGAGTTCATAGTGTATGTTGGAGTTATTAAGTAACAGAATCATAAATTTCCATCTGTCACTTCCCAGTGCTAATTCCTGATTTGCTGGGAAATTACCCATATATAAATATATATAGATACACCCGATGGGGTGGCACTACCCCCTTATCACTTCCCAGTGGCCAGTGTTGACCGCCTGTTGCCCATAAAGTGATAAAAGGTGACTTAAACTGATAACAGCTGATAACAATTGAGAATCGGTTTCTCGGCTACACTTAGCATCTTATACCGTATTTATTGGTGTTTACGATTTTGACTAATTATGGTTCAAATCCCACCCTCTCCGCCATTGCAATAATCCTCACCCCAAAAGTGGGGATTTTTGCATTGTTGGATTTTGGGAGCGAGTGAACTGCTTCACTCGCGTTGGGATTTGAAGGGCGCGAGTAGAACGCGAGCGAGCGCAGCGTTCTGTGTGTAGCGCCCCGGCTGCGAATCGGAGTGAGCAGAAATCCTTGTCAGCCTCGGGCTGGCCACCCTCTCCGCCATAAATACTTTTTATCGGACGACCCACCTACCTTAGGTGGGTCTTTCTGTAGACCATCTTTGGCTCTACAATCAAAATATGACAAACAACTACCTGATAGATAATTCAGCTCTGTTTGGATGGGCAAATACAAAAGACCGGTACCACAGCGTTTGCAAAAGATTTTTTGAGGAACACCAAAATGACGAGTTACTTTTCCCAATCCATTCGCTTTTTGAGTTTCAAGCATCTCGGTCGAGAAAAATAAAGGGGGGCGACTTTCAAGGACTGCCAGGCAATTATCGACTAAAAAACAAAAAATTTATCGATATAAACAGAAAATTATACGATGAATGCCAGAGACGAGGAATATTTGAAAAATTTAAGGAATTGAAGGGCGCTGATCTTTTGTACGCATGCATAGCACACATAGGAAAGTATACGCTCGTAACGTGTGATTCTGACTTTGATGCATATAGAGATGACATCAGTTTAATGAAATTAAGCTAGATAACACCCCGCCAAAATATATGACTTTAATTCTCACTGCATTATGTAAAGATGGGATTTGTGTTTGTGCTGATAAAAGAAGCCAGACATGGACCAACGGCATATTAGAAAAAACAGAGGACAACTTAAACAAGATATATAAATTTAAAAATGCCCCTTTATTTATATTTAACCATGGGGTTAATAAGTTTAATGGTAAATCTTGGGATTGGTTCAGTTCCGAATATGAAAAAAAGAATCAATGGGTGGGTAGAGATCTAGAGTTAATATGCAGTGATTTCAAAAATTTTATAGAAAAAGACATACTACAACAACTTGAAATTAATACAAAAAGCCAACCCAATACAGAGAACGTTGCTCGCGCTGCGTTTGTGTTATGTGGTAAAAATTTTTCCAACAATAAATTTGAGTTTCATGAATTGTATTGGTCTCCTAAATTTACACATACCTCTTGGATTGACACAAGATTGATTGGCTCTGGTATTGGTTACGAGCGGTACTTAAATGATTACTTGATGGCTAATAGTGGGTCAACTACGACTGAATTCTGGGGTGCAAGCAACACGATTCTGGCAAAAGAAGAATTAAAAAAATTATTTTTGGTTGCAGTCGATAAAAAAAGACAATCGAACGGAAATGAATTTTCTGACAATTATGACCTCGAATGCATTACTTAATTATATTAAATTGAAGGCAGACCCACGTGCCTAAAATCCCGCCCCTCAGTGACGCTTGAAAAACCTCTCAACACACTGTAGGTGTGGGGTACTAGACCCGAGCACACCGCCATAGCACGAGCGCTCACCTTTATGGTGGATGCTAGTGCTATACTGGAAGGGCAAGAGAATTAAAGTTAAAAATATGAGCAACGCTTCAAATCGCATCTTTGCATTTATTTTCTTCGCAATAGTTTTGTTTTTGTTGCTTTGGATGCCCACATGGACAAAAATAAACGTGGGAGATATTTCGTCAATAAGTTACCATCCTCCATGGATCGGTTTTCTTGTTATTCTTATCGGCTTGGCATACGAAATGTTCAGGCCAAGCTTGAATCTAAAAAGAGACATGAATTGGAAATGGATTCTGGCGGGAGCTTCTCTCTTTCTGGTCATACTGACAATGATAATTGTTCAGGAGATTTGGATACCATACAAACAGGGGTATTCTATCTTTGGAATGAAGAGTTTTGAATTTCCCCTCGGAACCGGCAATATTAGCATTTGGCCGCAGCTTTTACACGACTTCCTCAATGTTCATTATACAGATACAACAGTTTTAGCCTTGCTGTTTGGGATCCTGTTTTTGACTATGTCAACCCCGCAAATATCAAAAAGCTATAAACTGATGCTAATCGGCGCAGTAATATTTACGGCGTTTTTGATGCTGGGGCATTTCTCATTTTTAATCTTTAGCATAGACCCGACTGGGGGATATTATTCCAGATTTACCAGAATGGAACTGCTTAGCCAATATTGGTTCCACTGGGACTTCTGGTCCGAACTGATAATTTTAGTAGGCGCGCTGTGGTTGCTTTTTAAAGGCAAGAGACCCGCGGCGATCGCTAAAACGAATTAGTCGATTAGAAAAATGACGTTGCTCGGCGCGCCAGCGCCAGCTAACCCAGGCCCGGAGGGAAATTCCACCCTCTCCGCCACGACATTTCGTTATCGAGCATGACCCACGTGCCTAAGGGTCGTCGCGGTAGCAAGATGATGTGGCAACCAAGACACAACACCCCGTCCTAATGGATGGGGGTGTTGTATAGTTGACAAATTTCATTCTATGGTGTAAAAAGAGGCCACTCCATAAAAAAGTTGAATGGAGTTAAACAGACTAAACACCCAGCATAGTGCTGGAACTTCCATCCTGACATCCTCCCGATGTGGATGGAGGCGAACATTAACAAAACAAGGAGGAGTTATGAATACCAATCTAGAGATTGGCTTTAACAAAAAGAGAGGGGTGCTTACGTTTACACAGAGGTACGAAACGGACATAAGGCAAGAATATCCTGCATGGCCATGGCCGGACTTGGTCAAAGCGTTCGGACTTTTCGACGACGTCATATCCACAGTTCATAATGAAGTTAAGCAATTCATGGATGCTCGCGAATTCCCATGCACCATAATACTGGAATTTCGTAGAGGTGAAAAACTACCACCGAACGGTAGTTATTGCCGATGTGCAAACGCATGGCTCAAGTTCACGCGTGACCTAAGTGGCGAAACGCTTACCATGGAACTCCGTCTAATACCGGGCACGTATAAAGATTTCGTACTGCTTGACGTCCTTGATTCCTTGGAAGACCGCGCTGGTAGGGGAAAGAATAGGTACGTCGACGGCAGACCAGGGGTATTACGTCAAAAACTCGATCGAGCGTTACAGTACGGCCCACATATTTTGGAGGATCCAGAAGTCAATCCTCCTAAAATTCCTGACAATGAGCGAGTTCGGACTAGCTCATCAAATTAACCTCAAACTTATTCTGTTGTTGGGTAGTGTTCGTAAAATTTACAATCAAGGAAAGGGTGACTTCGTTGTAAAAATACTTAAATTAGCAAAAGAAGAGAAATCGACAGGCTGACCCACGTGCTTAAAATTTATGGACTACAAAGAAGCGGTTGAAATTTTAATAAAGCTTTCGGGCAAGCGTTCACTTAAGCCTGCAGAAAAAGAAGCAGTTTTGACTGCTATCGGTGTTCTTAGTTGGGCTACCTTAGCGAAAAGCCGACTAAAAAGGCTAAAAATCAAACGAGACAAGCGAGGAATGATATAATTGCTGCATGGAAGTATTTTACATAGCCCTGCTGACTCTTATCGCCAGCACTATCGGGACCATCACCGGTTTCGGCACCTCCACCATCATGATTCCGGTGCTGGTTATGTTCCTGCCGCCGGTGGAAGCGATATTTTTGGTTGCCATCATCCACTGGTTTGGCGATATTTGGAAGGTGGCGCTGTTCCGGCAGGGGATAAATCTTAAACTCATTCTTTGGTTTGGGCTCATCGGTCTCGCCGCCAGTTACCTTGGTGCATCCCTGTCGCTGGGAGCGGATCAGCCCACGCTACTTCGGGTGCTGGGGAGTTTTTTGGTAGTGTACGCTGTATTCCTTATGTACCAATCTAAATTCAAGATTCCGGCCAGCAATACTGCGGCTTTCTCAGGAGGGGCGCTGTCTGGGTTCTTTGCCGGCATGTTCGGTATCGGCGGTGCGGTGCGGAGCATGTTCCTGACCGCTTTTGACCTGCCCAAAGCAGTGTACCTAGCGACCGCCGGTACTATAGGATTGGCGGTTGATTCCACCCGCATCATAACTTATTTCACCGGCGGAGTGGTTCTGCCGTCCCATTTATGGTGGAGCTTACTCATTCTGATTCCGATTTCTTTTGTGGGAGCACATGTCGCCAAGCGCGTAGTGGATAGGATTCCACAAGATAAATTCAGGACCGTGGTCGCGGTATTCCTATTCGCAGTCGGGATTAAGTTTTTACTGTGGCCGTAATGGTATCAGATTAGAGTATACTGCTAATATGAATTCAATTATCAAGAAACCCAGGACGCCTGGACCAAAACGTTGCTGTTCTTGGAGAAAAATCTTCAGTAGAGCGAAATGAAACCTGCTTATTATTTGCTGACGGCAATATTTTTAGTCGCTGCCTTGGTAGCGGTTTGGACAGTAACCGCGGCTAATAGCCCTTATCGCTTTACCGAATATGAAGCGGGTTTTGATGAAGCTGAATCGATACCAGAGACGAATATTAGTTTAGAGCCGGAACTTTTAGCCATCCAAGATTGGCAGCGGCCCGAAGGGCCGCTGAGAGTGGGCTTGCAGGTGGGGCATTGGCAGAATGAGGAAGTGCCGGAAGAATTAGAAGGTTTAAAGAAAAATGCTGGTGGAGCACAAGGCGGCGGAAAGTATGAGTGGGAAGTGATGCTAAATATTGCAACCTTAGCGGCTGAGCAATTGGCTCAATATGGTATTGAAGTTGATGTTCTACCGACCACCGTGCCGCCTAATTATTATGCTGATGCTTTTGTGGCCCTTCATGCCGACGGTAATTTGGATCAATATGTTTCCGGTTTTAAAATAGCTCACCCGCGGCGTGATTACTCTGGGCTTTCAGCCGAATTGGAAGCAATAATGTACGAGCAGTACGAAGCCGCCACCGGTTTCCGGCGCGATTCCAATGTCACCAGGCGCATGCGCGGCTATTATGCTTTTAACTGGCGCCGGTATGACCACGCCATTCACCCAATGACGCCAGCCATTATTTTGGAAACAGGGTTTTTAACCAGTCCAGCTGACAGGAAAATATTAATAAATAATCCCCAAGTAGCCGTTGAGGGTATTGTGCAGGCGGTCTTAGAATTTCTTAAGGTTGATTAGTTGGCCATTTATCTGATTTATTGATAAAATAGGTTACAGTATGTCTGTAAAAATTTCATCCGCTGTAAGCTTGGCATTGTCAGCGGCGGTCATTTCCGGCCTAGCGAATTTTTTTAATAAAGTGGGGATAACAGTGGTGTCGGATGCGGTGCTCTATACTTTTATTAAGAATGGCTTAGTGGCCATAATATTTTTGGCTATTTTAGTGTTAAGCACTCGTTGGCGAGAAATCAAACAACTAAATAAAGGCGACTGGGTTAAGCTTATGGCCATTGGTGCAATTGGTGGCAGCCTGCCTTTTATTTTATTTTTTACCGGCCTCGCCATGACTTCGGCGGTGAGCGCCAGCCTTATCCATAAAACTTTATTTATCTGGGTGGCCTTGTTAGCCATGCCGTTTTTAGGTGAGCGCCTAGGCAAAATTCAGTGGGCGGCCTTGGGATTATTGCTATTTGGTAATTTTTTCTTAGGTTCCTGGCAGCAGCTGACTTTAGGTAAAGGTGAATTATTAATCTTAGCTGCTACTTTGCTGTGGGCTGTGGAGAATATTATTGCCAAGCGAGCTCTGCAAAATATTTCCAGCTTGTTAGTAGCCTCAGCTCGTATGGTATTGGGTTCGGCATTGATTTTGCTGGTGGTGTTAGTGCAGGGCAAGGCAGGGTTAATTAGTAATTTATCTTATGAACAATGGAGTTGGGCAATTTTAGCAGCTGGGCTGTTGTTTGGTTATGTAATTTGTTGGTATTCGGCTCTTAAATCCGCCCCAGCTTCAATTGTCGCTAGTTTACTAGTACCAGCCTCACTAGTGACCAGCTTGTTATCATTGATTTTCTTGGATAAATCTTTAACAGGCGCAGAAATAATTAGTTCTATTTTAGTTATTTTAGCTATTGGAATTATTATTTGGTCAGGGCGTAAATTTTCTCGTTCAGCTAGCTATGCCGAAGCTGGCAACAACTAAAGTTGATGGGGTAGCACGCTGTGCCCGTTATGCTTTTGGCCCTAATCGCCTGCATTTGTGCGGACCAGATGCTAACAGCGAAGTTTTGGCCTACTTGAAAGCTGGAGTAACAGACCCGGGGCTGGAATCGTTATTGAGAAAATTTGGCACGCTTTACCCGTACTTGTTGCATATTGCGCGCGCCAATAATATAGCTGACCCGTTTGACGCGCGGGTGGTGGAGGCTTATTGGATCGGCAACGAATTATTGGAAACAATTCCGTTACAGGTTTTTTATCGGCACTTGGTAGATAGTTTAAGGCTTAAGGCTAGGGGGCCGAAGATGCAATTCAATACATTGGAAGCCAAGTTACCGCGAGGTGCCCGCATGCACCACTCGTTTCATGTGCTAAATGTTTATGAGCGCACTGGCCATGACCAAAGTTTGCACACCCTGGAGAGTATAGATGCTTGCCGCGTGAGCTGGGGTAGAATAGATAAAATTGAGGGGGGTAAAATAATTGTTTGGCGCCAACCGCTAAAACTTGAAGCGGGCAAGCTTAGTTTAGGCGAGGAAGAATTATTTACAGTAACTAGACGCCTGGAAGATGATTTTATGGAGGGGCCGAAAGTAGGGGATATTATTACCATGCATTGGCAGGTGCCTTGTGAAGTAGTTACCCAAAATAATGTCCGTTGGCTGGAAAAATACACCCGGCAGCACCTTGCCTTAGCCAACCAAACACTCTAAATAAATATGGAAGTTTGGATATTTGGTAACCCAGATTTACCGCAAGATTCCTTGCCGGTGCGTTTACGACCGCAGTTAGCTAGTGAATTCCCTGAAGTGAACTTTATATTACAAGATCCACTGGAAGACTGGCCAGACAAAGATAAGCTAATAATTATTGATACGGTGGTTGGGCTTAATAAAGTTCAGGTCTTCACTTCGCTTGCTGATTTTGCCAATACACCTTTAGTAACCATGCATGATTTTGATTTAAAAAATGAGCTAGCTTTTCGCGCTAAGCTCGGTAAATTACCGCCGTTTGTGATTATTGGCGTGCCGGAGAATATCAATGAGACCGAAGCTATTAATCAAATTAAGCCGATACTTTTGCAATATTTAACTTAAGGAAGTGTGAGGCACAGCTCATGCACGGGTCGTAGGCGCGGATTAACTTCTCCAGCTCCAGCTGGATTTTTTCTTGAGGCGGATTTTGGGGCAATAATTCCTCCACTAATCTCGCCATATCTTGCTCTATATTTATTTGATTTTGCCCGGTTGGTACTACAATCTCTCCCTCAACAATATTGCCTTGCTCATTTATCTCCACTTTATGATAAAGTGTGCCCCGGGGAGCTTCAATAACACCCACACCAATGCCGGAGACGCGGGTTGGCTTCACAATTTCTTCAGCCATAAATTTCTCAGTTTCCAAAAGTTCAATTGAATGATCAACACAATGCAGTAACTCAATAGCTTGCGCTAGGTTATTATCAAAAATATTAGTGGAAGGGAAGCGGGTGAGGGCAGCAGCGGCATCTTTTTTTGTATTGTCATGCAAGCTGTCTTTGGCCAGATTGATCCTAGCTAAAGCCCCGACCATGTAAGATTGGCCGTCAAAAGTGTAGCCGGAGGCTTCGGAATAAGGAATAACCACATGTTCTAGATGATCCTTAAAATCAGCTTCAGATATTTTAAGGCCAGTATCACTGATAATAGTTCCCTCCAGGAAGCTGAAAGGGTTAGCCGTCAAGGCCATGAAATGTGTCTTACGATCAAAATGCCAATCACATTTAGCAAAGCGTTCAATAGTGCGCAAGACCGCAAATCTTACCTCTTTAAGTTTGGCAATAGCTTCTTTAATCTCTTCATCTTTTGGAAAATGAAGCCAGCCGCCGATGGTGGGATGCAGAGCATGAACACTGCGCCCAGCAATTATTATAGAGAGAAAATTGCCCGCGCCCTTAATGGCAAAAGCATCATGTAAAATTTCATGTTGTTCCGGATCATTCTCATCAAAAGATAGGAAAGAATCTTTACCGTACATATCCGGTAATGAAAAAAGGTAAAGATGTAGGGCGTGGTCGCGGATATTTAGCCCGTACATAGTTAGTTTTTTCAGAATTTGCGTTTGCCGGCTTGGTGTTATGCCCAAGGCATGTTCGCAAGCTTCAATACTGCACATCAGGTGAGCATTAGAGCAAGTGCCGCAAATGCGTGCTAATAATTGGGGCACGGTTTTATATGGTTTGCCGCGCATTGCTTGGGTATAAAACCTTTTGTATTCAGTCACAGCAAAACGGCATTTTTCAACTTTGCCAGCCTTAACTACCACATCCAAAGTGGCTGCGCCCTCTACTTTGGTTATTTCTTTGGTTAAAGATAGGTCTATTTGATGCATTATAGTAAAATCAAAATTTAAATATCAAAAATAAAAAATTAAACCTTAACACCAAATTCTTTCAGAAATTTATCCAGCGCTTCCAGGAATTTTTTCTCATCCATCGGGCAGCCCGGCACAGCCGCATCAACTGTTACTACATCGGAAAGTTTTTGCACATGGGGCATATAAGCAAAGCGCGCCATGATTGGTTCAATTTCTTTTAAGCGTTCGGGATCAAATTGGTCCCGCTGAGCTGAAGGTAAACCCATACAAGCGCAGGCACCGATGGCTACCAATTTTTTAGCTTTAGAACGGATTTCTTTAAGCTTAGCTACCTGTTCGGGTGAAGCTAAGGCGCCTTCCACAAAAGCCACATCCATTTCGTCCATAGTATTATTGGTTTGCAAAACTCGGGCGTGCCTAAAATCCAGCAACTTTTTCCAGTCTTGCCAACGGTCGTTCATGAGTTCGGTAAAAAGTATGGTGCTGTCTTCGCAACAACTGAAAGTGAACCAGCCGACGCGTAATTTTTTATTAGCAGTTTCGGCCATAAGTTAATTATACCAGGCGAGTGAGCGATTAGCTAAATTTATCCTTTAGCTACAGTTAAACCCCAGACGCCGCTGGCGCCGTTGGCTTTTAACACCCGGGCGCACTCTTCCAGGGTCGCGCCTGAAGTATAAACATCATCCACTAAAATAAAGGCCCGGCCAGCAATATTAGCTCCAGGCAAAATTTTGTAAACACCCTTGATATTTTTAGCCCGGTCAGCTTCGTTTTTTAATTCGCTTTGCGGTTTTGAATTAACTATTCTTTGCAGAGTTAGTTCATTTGGTAAATTAACGTTTTGCGAAATTAACGCAGCCAAAATTTCTGATTGGTTAAAGTCCCGTTGCCGTTCTCGCCTTGGCGCTAACGGCACTGGCGTTAAACACCATTGTTCGCGCGGAACCTCATGCCAGGCTGGGGGTAAGTTAAAAGCGCGCATTAGTCCGTTAATTAGATTGACCAAAATAGGCGCCACCTCGCGCACACCATCAAATTTAAAAGCTTTAATTAAATTACGAACAATTGGGTTGCCATAAGGCTGGGCCGACCAAACGCCGCTAAGATAATGGCCTCCAGCACAGTTGGGGCAAAATTCGCCCAAGCTGGTGACAGTTTGGCAATCCGGGCAGTGAAGCTGTCGCGGATAGGTAAGCGAGGCCAGACAAACGGGGCAGCACCAAGCGCCCCAGCGGCCGCAATTGAGGCAGCGGCGGGGGAAAATAGCTTCTAGCAGCCACTGCCAAGCGGCGTTAAGTAATGAGAAAGGGTTTTGAGCAGTTTTTTTAAACATAATCTTTTGCTCTTAGCCCTTACCTTTACTTTAGAATGACCTGTCCGTTTTTAACTGATAAAGTGAGATTGGCTGGCGGTTTTATTTTGCTTTGTAACAGCCGGGCGGTAATTGGATCCTCTACTTTATCGGTTAAATATCGTTTAATGCCACGCGCGCCTTCTTGGGGTGAAAAAGTCAGTTTAGCAATCGCCCCAACCACGCCGCGCCCTAAGCGGATTGTTAGATCAAGTTTTTGTGCCTGGAAGCGATTGTTCAACTCAGTTACTTGCAGTTTTACAATTTCAGCTAAATCCGACTCTTTTAATGGATTGAAGATTATTACCCCGTCCAGGCGGTTGAGAAACTCTGGCCGGAAAAATTTTTTTACCTCACCCATTAATTGATCTTTAGTTTCCTGCCACTCATTAGCCCAATTACTTTGGGCTTTATCAACTTCAGCGGTGAAACCAAGTTTGGCTTGCTGGGTTAATTCTTTTAAGCCCAAATTGGAGGTCATGATAATAAGAGTATTTTTAAAGTTCACCTGTTTGCCTGAGGCATCAGTCAAATGCCCTTCATCTAGTACTTGTAGTAGCAGATTGAAAATATCCGGGTGGGCCTTTTCCACCTCATCAAACAAAACAATAGCCGATTGTTTTCGCCTGACCACGTCAGTCAATTTATTTGAATCTTTATAGCCAACATAGCCAGCCGGGGCGCCGATTAGCTTGGAAATATTAAACCCTTCGGAAAATTCCGACATATCAAGCCTAACTAAAGCTTGTGGGTCTTCTAAAACAATTTCCGCTATTGCCTTAGCTAGCTCAGTTTTGCCAACGCCGGATGGCCCTAAAAACAGGAATGAACCAAGCGGGCGATTAGGATTACCCAAACCTAGGCGGCCGCGTCTGATCGCACGGGTTACAGCCTTGATTGCTTCCGCCTGTCCCACGATTCGGCTTGATAGTTTTTCTTCCAAAGCCATCAATTTGGTTTTTTCTTCAGCCAGCAGTTCAGTAATTGGTACGCCAGTAATTTGCGATACCACCTGAGCAATTTCTGGCCGGGAAATTGTGCCGATTTTTTCCTCGCCCGTTTTCCGATTTTTCTTTAAGTTTTCCAGCTCATGTTTAACCCTGGCTTCTTCTTCTTTATGAGCGTTAGCCAGCGGGAAATTCTCTTCTTGCACGGCTAGTTCTTTAGCTTGTTGTAGTTGCTTAAGGCGAGCGTCAAACTCACGGATTTTTTTGGAATTGCCTTGGGGTAAATATGAGGTGCGGACATGGCTGGCCGCCTCGTCAACCAGGTCAATGGCTTTATCTGGCAGAAATTTATCAGGTAAATATCTTTCCGATAGGCTGACAGCCGCCTCAATCGCTTCATTGGTAATGGTAACGCCATGGAATTTTTCGTAATTGGCTTTAATACCCTTTAGCACCGCCTCAGTTTCCTCAGGCGTCGGTTCCACTACTTGCACTACTTGGAACCTACGTTCTAAGGCGGCATCGGATTCAATTGATTTTTTATATTCTTCCTGGGTAGTAGCGCCAATACAGCGCACCAGGCCTTTAGCCAGCGCTGGCTTGATGATGTTAGCCAAATCTAAACTGCCTGGGGCGGCGCCAGTACCGACAATGGTATGAACCTCATCAATAAACAAAATAATTTCCGGGTGAGTTTTAAGTTCGTCCAAAATTTGCTTTAAGCGTCCTTCAAATTCGCCACGGTACATTGTGCCCGCAACCACCAGCCCTAAATCTAGGGCCATTATTTTTTTATCAAGCAGGAATTCCGGTACCTTACCTTCCATGATTTTTTTAGCCAAGCCTTCAACGATTGCAGTTTTACCAACCCCCGGATCACCCAACAACAGGGGATTATTTTTAGTACGTCGGCCAAGAATGTTTATAAGTCTTTGGATTTCTTTAGTGCGGCCAATCACTGGGTCAACTTTATCTTGAATTTCTTTGCTGGTAAGATCAGTGCAGAAAAAATCCAAAGCTGGTGTGGCGTTCTCTCGGCCGTTTTCCGGCTTGGTTTCATTGGGGGCAAAAGCCTCAGTAATGTCAGGGAATTTGGAGGTGCTTTTTAAAATTGAATTAACACTTTGCTTTAAGCTGCGTAAATTCGTACCCAGTTTAAGCCACAAGCTTTTTACCTCGGATTCCTCGCTGGTTACAATGGCATAAAGCAAATGTTCAGTGCCGATATATTGATGCTGTAATCGCCAGGCAATCAGCACAGATTTTTCCACAATTTTTTTAACGGTTAAGCTCAACTCATCACTTAAAATATCCAGCAAGGTCTCTTCGTTAGGTTCGTCGTTTAGTAGAGATATAGTTGCCTGAGCTGGTTGGGTATTCAGTTTGGCGTGCAATTGTAAAGGTGAGAGGCCATGTTTATCTAAAATCTCAGCTGATAAGCTGCCGCGCTGGGAAGCCAACGCCAGCAAAACATCAGCCGGCTCCAGCTGTTTACGCCCAGCATTATTAGCGGACATGCGGGCCAACGACAAAGTTTTTTGATAATGGGTGGTGAATTTGGAGAAAATATCAAGCATAAGCGTGCCTAAAGAATAGTTTATTACGCGCTAAAAATCAATAGCTTAGGAGCTATTATATTATACGTAAAATTATAAGATTTATTACGTAATTTTTCGCAAAGCCGCCACTCTTTCAGCTAGGGGCGGATGGGTCATAAAAAGTCTGCCCAAAAAATTTGGTTTGGCGCCAAACGGTGAGGCCAGGTAAAGATGCGCGGTAGCCTCGGAAACTCGTTGCATAGGTAATCCTTCTTGGCCGATTTTTTCCAAGGCGCGGGCCAAGCCTTCGGGGTAGCGGGTCAGGAGTGCACCCGAAGAATCAGCTAAAAATTCACGTTGCCGGGAAATTGCCAACTGAATTATTTTTCCAATTAGGGGTGAAAGTATTGCTAGTACTAAACCGATTAATATAAGTACACCCCCAGCATTGCCGCCGCGTGAGCTGGAGCGACGGCCGCCGCCTACAAAACTGGTGGAACGTAAAAAAATATCTGATAAAATTGATAAGGTTCCCAGTAAAACAATTACGATAGTGGCAAAACGGATATCGTAATTAGATACATGGGAAAGTTCATGTGCAATTACGCCTTCCAATTCTTCATTGGCTAGTTTAGCTACCGCGCCGGCAGTTA
>Ga0076238_138_pt1 | contig 10098 bp, 9 predicted proteins | sample RifGroF1_FD_67706 | JGI IMG/M metagenome (GOLD analysis project Ga0076238, IMG submission 67706) | Parcubacteria bacterium GW2011_GWF1_43_9
TATCGTTAATTCTAACGCTATCTCTGGCAACCGGCGGCGTGGTGGCAGCCAACGGTTCAGTGCCAGGCGAGAAACTATATGGCGTTAAGAAACTAAAGGAAAAAATCGAACTGCAGCTGGCCTTATCGCCTGAGGCAAGGGCTGAAGCCTATGCCAAGCATTCACAGGCACGCCTAGCTGAATATGCAGAATTAAGGTCCCGGCTAAACACCGCGATGTCAACCGACAATGAACAAACTAACAGCGAGAAGGAAACGGTGCTTACACAACTTACGCTGGAATCAAAGCAAGAAGCTGATTTGAGCGTTAGTACTTCGCTGGCTGCCATGGCGGAAATCGCCGCCGAGCTGCGGCAGGACGGCGAGACCGAAACGGCCGCCGAGGTTGAACAAGCGATGATGGTCCTAAACCAGACATCATTCCAAACATCAGCCAGCGCAGAAACAAATAATGATTATTATGAATCCTCGCTGGAGCTAGATGTGCAATCAGAAAGCTCTGCCCAAGGCAGTGTCAATTTATAGTTCGGCTGACAATCCACAACTCCCAGAAGGTTTATTACTAAAACCCGGCGCTTAATGCGCCGGGTTTTAACTATATAAATCTCAATCAACACTAATAGTCCTTAAGCTTGCGCATATTAAGATGCGTCTGAATCTTCTCCAAAGCCTTAGCCTCAATTTGCCTAATACGTTCGCGAGTGACACCGAACTCCTGCCCCACTTCCTCCAAGGTATGCGATACTCCATCCTGCAAACCAAAACGCATTTCCAATATTTTTTGCTCCCGGGGCGTAAGTTCACTCACAATATCCCGCACATGATCCCTGAGTAATTGCATAGCGGCCACCCGGTCTGGGCTAACAGTTTTTATATCTTCAATAAAATCTCCCAGGGTGCTATCTTCTTCGTCTTCACCCACGCTCGTTTCCAAAGAAATAGTTTCTTGGGAAATCTTGATGATGTGGTGAATCTTTTCCACTGGCTCGCCCATTTCAGCGGCAATTTCCTCCGGCAAAGGCTCGCGGCCTAAATCCTGAATTAGCTGGCGCTCAACTTGCTGAAAACGATTGATGGTTTCCACCATGTGCACCGGGATTCTGATGGTGCGCGATTGATCAGCTAAAGCGCGAGTAATAGCCTGCCTGATCCACCAGGTGGCATAAGTGGAGAATTTGTAGCCCTTGCGGTAATCAAATTTTTCCACGGCCCGGAACATACCAATGTTTCCTTCCTGGATTAAATCTAGCAGCGATAGGGATTTGCCAGTAAATTTTTTGGCAATAGAAACCACCAAGCGTAAATTGGCTTCAATTAAACGGCGTTTGGCATCTACATCTCCCCTTTCTTTACGCTTGGCTAAGGCTATTTCTTCTTCGGCTTTTAACAGCGATACTTTGCCGATTTCGCGCAAATACATCTGAATGGAATCGGCTGATATTTCCGTTAAATCATACGGTTTACGGTCCGTTGGCAAGTTGGCTTTTTGGAAAATCTCATCTCTTTTTTCTGTCATATCCAAAATACTGCCCTCAGTTTCAATCAACTGAATACCATTCTTTTCCAAATCATCCAAAAATTCATCATAAGCATCTATATATTCCTCCGCCTCAGAATACACAGCCAAAGCCTCATCTTCAGTAATAAAACCGCGCTGGCGGCCTTTTTGGATAAGATTATTTATCTCAACCTGATCCGGCAGTGGCAGTAATTTGGTGTTGCGGCGTTTTGACTTACCCTTAATTGCGGCGCGCTTAATTTTAGCTGATGACTTGCGCTTGACTGATTTTTTCTTAGTTATTTTAGCTTTACGTCGTTTGGTGGACATAAAAAATTATACTTAACGCTGCAATTGAGCGAGCTGATCGGCCACTTCACGATAACGCAAAGATAACTCCTCTAGCTCCCCCGGCTGTTGAGCGCGCTCAGCTTGACTGATGGCATCGCTTAATAGCTTAAGCTGACGCTTTAAATAATTCAGCTTAAGCTCGCGGTTAACCTGATTAAATTCTTTGGTCGCCTCTGCGGCCGTAAATTCAGCAAATTCATGCTCAGCCTGTAGGCCGAGAATATCGATTAGTCGATTATACGTTGGTTCGTAATTGAGCTCGCGTTTGAGCTCTTCAAAATCGACACGTTGGGATTCAGTATACTGTAAATGAGCCTGCCTGTAAAGTTCAGCTTCTGGTTCAGTTAGCATGGCTGGTTCTAGCCCGGTAGTCTGTGGCCAAAACTCTTTACCAAACTTAATTAACAAGGCAATTAACCTTTCCGATAGCATTTGTTCGCGGCTTGGTCTGGAAGCTTGGGGCGTAGCTACTGGTGCAGAAATCTGATTTGACATCCGTGGGTTTGGCAAGCTTTCGCGTAAGCTTTTCTCCTCAACATCTAAATCCCTAGATAATCTCTTTATATAAAAATCACGCTCCACTGGGTCAGGCAATTTAGCAATGGCCGCTAGTAAAAGCTTGGCCGCTTGTTTTTTTCCCTCGCGTGTTTTTACATCTACCTTTTTAAAAACGCTCTTAAAAGCATATTCGCCAATCGGTAGGGCTTGCTCTATTTCCTGTTTGAATTTAACAAGATTCATCCGCGCCGCTTCATCCGGATCTTTACCTTGAGATAAAGCTACAATCTTTACTTCCAATTCGGCAGCTAAAGCCAAATCTATCCCCCGCTCACTGGCGCTTTGGCCAGCCAAATCAGCATCAAAGCATAGTCTAATTTCATTGCAATATCTTTTTAATAACTTTACTTGCTCTTGGGTTAGAGCCGTACCTGAAGTTGCTACTACGTTTTTAATGCCAGCTTGAACACAACCAACCACATCCATATAACCTTCAACCAACAAAGCATAACCAGCGGAGCGAATATGCTCTTTGGCTAAATTTAAGTTATAAAGAATAGTGCTTTTGTTATAAACTGGGCCTTGTGATGAATTTATATATTTAGCTTCGCGAGCTCCAGGGTCCAGCGTACGTCCACCAAAACCCACCGGCCGATCCTGCACATCAAAAATTGGAAATAATAAACGATCACGGAAGCGGTCGTAAATACCTGGACCCCTTTCACTTTTTAAAGCCACACCCGCGGCTATTAATTCCTCCAAACTAAAACCCTTGTTAATAATTGGCCAGTTTATCCCACTCAGCTGGAGCATAGCCTAAGGCAAACGAGCTGATACTTTCGGCAGTGACACCCCTGCTAGCTAAATATTGCCGAGCTGAACTCCCTGGATCTGACTTTAATTGCTCTTGGTAAAAATTTACTGCCTCTGATAGCAACTGAAATAATCTGGTCCGTTTGTTGCTGGCGCCCGGTTGTACCTCACGACTAAGCTCAACCCCGGCTTTGCGTGCTAATATTTCCAGAGCCTCAGGAAAATCCACGTTCTCAAATTTTTCAATGAATTCAAAAATATCTCCACCCAAACCACAGCCAAAACAGTGCCAGATCTGCTTTTCCCGATGCACCATAAAGCTGGGTGTTTTCTCGCCATGAAAAGGACACAGGCCTTTCCAATTTTGCCCGGATTGCTTAAGGCTGACATACTCGCCAATAACATCTACTACATCCAGGCGGGATTTTATTGTATCAACATCGTTTGGCATTAAAAATAATCAATTAGTGCTCTAAAATCTCTAATTTAGCCTCTTCTCCCTTAGCGAAAATTTTTACTCTACCCCCAATAGGAAAAGTAATTCTCGGATCGGAATGACCAAAATCGACTCCGGCAATAACGGGTAAATTTTTCAATTCTTCTTTTGATTTAATGATAAACTTCATTTTCTCAATTGTCATTTTAGATAATTTCTGAAACCGGCCTATAACTATTCCCCTAATTTGTTCAAATTGGGGATGCTGAATAAGTGACTGCAGATTACGATCAAATTCAACCGCGGCGTTTCCACCAACCAGGTCATCCTCTTCTAAAAACAATATACCATTATTAAGATCTGGAAAAAATTCAGTCCCTTGAAGCAAATTCAACGTACATAGATTACCGCCTACTGAAGTACCGTCTGCCTGGCCTGGGTTTAATATTTGCCATCCTTCATTTTTAATTAAATTCCTATTTGCTTGATCTTTGTACCAGGGATCATCACTCCAATATTCACTGGATTTTACCTCAAACGACTCTGCTATCATGAGACATTTTTTAAAATAATCTAACATATATTCAAAATGTAATTTTTGACCAAAACTTGAATAATGCGGACCGTAATAAGTTACCAGGCCTATTTTTTGAAAAATTGCATTGAGTAATATTGTGACGTCAGAATACCCACAAAAAATCTTGGGGTTATTTTCAATTATCCGCCAATCAATATATTTCAGCAGTTGATTACTATTAAAACCGCCTATGATTGAAAACACCGCTTTGATATTGCTATCAGCAAAGGCTTGGTGTAAATCGTTTACGCGTGACTGAATTGATGAAGAATCAAAAATATCTCTTTCTTTTACATTATTGGAGAATAATACTTTTAATCCCAAATCATCAAATCTAGTACGAGCAACCTCCTGAATATCTTCTGAAATAATACCAAGCGAGCGGGACGGCGCTATAACCATAATTGTATCACCTCTTTTAAGTTTTGGTGGTATTATTCGCTTCATAATTTATTGAATTAAAACCTACCCATGGCGGAGAGGGAGGCCCCAAAGTATCCGCCCTGGGCGGAACTTCGGGGTAAAGATTCCTGCCTGCCGGCAGGTAGGCGAACCTTCCCGAGCGGAGGGAGCGGGATTCCCCCGCAGTATGCGGGGGTAAACTGCCCCCTCGGTACCTTGCGGTACATCCCGCCAGCGGCGGGACGCACTAATCCATATCATATACCTGGCGGAGAGAGAGGGATTCGAACCCTCGGTACCTTGCGGTACACTTGCTCTCCAAGCAAGCGCACTAGACCACTATGCGATCTCTCCGCTAGGTATATGAGACTTCTTAATTAAATTCTTAAAGGCTTCACCCCCATGATAACTTTTTATTTATTTTTCGCGTTGCACTGCTTCAGCACGGGTATTACACTCCTCACGGTAAACCAATCTCCATGGTACTCCAAATTTTGTTGATTTACTTCTACCTTTGTTATGTCGACCCAATCTATCTGCCAAATTTGCAGTGGAACCAATGTAGTAAGTATTTGAAGTGTCACTATAGAGAATATATACAGAATATATCATACTTTTGCGGTACATCCCGCCATCGGCGGGACGACTCAGACATCTCCACCCTAGGTACGTTCAAAGCATTATAATAATAACTTTATCAGAGCGGGTTTTAAAATACCACAAATCCACCAAAAAATAAAGGCCTTAATTCTTAACGAATTAAGGCCAGCTTATTACTTATTATTTTTACAAATGTTAATTAATTTTCGAATGCTATCGAAATCGCCATGAAGTTCTGTGCCAATAGCTACACTTTTTACGGTAACGCCTTCTGGCATAATTTTTAAGTATTTATTAATACAATCCATTGACAGCAAATTGCTGTCTATATTTACTACTAATGAACCAGGGTTGCTTTTGCTAGCAGCAACAGCATGACCAATGGGGCCGCCAAATACCTTTTGTAAAAAGGCATTAGCAACATTAACACAACCTTGGTCTAGTTTCTTGGGGAGAGTATCGGTATTAAGAGCCATTTACAAACCTCTTTTGATTTATTTTTAATTAAATTATTTAAGGAACTTTTTGATATCTTAAACTATCACATACCAAAACCGGCGTCAAGTGACGCCGGTTTATAAAGATTAAATTATTTTCGCCTGTGCTTTGTTACCTTCCGCTTTGATTTGCCACCGCGACGCAAAGTCTTTTCCAGTTTAAGTATTTTCAGAGTTGTATTCAAAACCGAATCAGGATTTAAGGAAATAGAATCAATGCCTTCCCGCACTAAAAATTCAGCAAAATCAGGGAAATCAGACGGGGCTTGCCCACAAATACCTATTTTTCGCCCAGCTAGTTTACATTCTTTAATAACTTGCCGGATAAGTGTTTTTACAGCTTCATTACGCTCGTCATACACATGGGCGACCAGGGCTGAATCCCTATCCACCCCCAGGGTTAGCTGAGTCAGATCGTTAGAACCAATAGAAAAGCCATCAAATATCTGGGCAAATTCTTTGGCTAATATAACATTGGCTGGAATTTCACACATCATATAAATTTCCAAGCCGTCCTTACCCCGCTTCAGGCCTTCTGAGGCCATGATTTTCAAAACCTTTTGCCCTTCTTCAATCGTACGGCAAAATGGCACCATTATTTTTAAATTCTTCAGGCCATATTCTTCACGGACTTTCTTAAAGGCCTTACATTCCAAGCGAAAAGCTGCCTCATAATGAGGCGAGTAATAGCGCGAAGCGCCACGCCAACCGATCATTGGGTTATCTTCGTGTGGCTCAAATTGTTGACCACCAATAAGGCCAGCATACTCATTAGATTTGAAGTCGGATAAACGCACGATGGCGTCTTTCGGGTAAAAACCCGCCGCAATCATGGCTACGCCTTGCGCCAACTTATCAATAAAGTACCTTGGTTTGGAAGAATAGCCAGCGGTTAACTGTAAAATTTTCTCCCTGACCTTTGGCTCTTTAATTTTCTCAAAATGCAATAGGGCTAGCGGGTGAATCTTTATAGAATCATTGATAATGAATTCTTCCCGAGCTAAGCCAACGCCATCATTTGGTAATAAGGAAAAATTAAATGCTTGGTGAGGTTCACCTACATTCATCATTATTTTAGTCTTGGGCCGCCCTAATTCCCTCAAATTAGTGCGATCAATAACAAAGGGCAATATACCTTCGTATACCTTGCCTACTTCCCCATCAGAACAAGCTACTGTCACCTTGCGGCCGGTTTTTAGAACGCGCGTACCCTTAGCTGTACCAACAATGCAAGGAATGCCGAGCTCACGTGAAACTATCGCGGCGTGACAAGTTCGGCCGCCGGAATCAGTCACAATCGCAGCTGCCTGCTTCATCACTGGTTCCCAATCCGGATCAGTCATTTCTGTAACCAGCACCGACCCTGGTTTAAACTTGCTTATTTCTTTAACTGATTTAATCAATTGCACCGGCCCTTGGCCGATTTTAGCCCCCACGGCAATACCTTCAACTAAAACCTTGCTGGTCTTTTCTAATCTGTAATCTTCCAAAGTATGCTTAGATTTTATCGTCTGCACTGTTTCCGGCCGGGCTTGCACTATATAAAGATTACCTGAGCGGCCATCCTTGGCCCATTCCAAATCCATCGGGCGTTTATAATGCGCCTCTACTTCCATTCCCCAACGGGCCAACTGCAATACTTCTTTAGGCTTTAAACTAAAGCGCTGTTGATCACGCTCATTTACAGGCAAGGATTTAGTTGGATGGACACCGCGTGAAGCGTAAACCAATTTTTTCTCTTTGGAACCTAATTGCTGATTAATGATTGCGGCAAAGCCGGCGCGAACTGTGGGCTTAAAAACCAAGAACTCATCCGGCGTCACTGTGCCTTTAACAATATATTCACCCAAGCCCCAAGAACTATTAATGAGTACCACATCCCGAAAGCCGGATTCAGTATCCAGCGTGAACATTACCCCGGAACATGCCTTATCGGAGCGCACCATTTTCTGCACGGCAATGGAAAGACCGATCTTAAAATGATCAAAATGCTTATCTACGCGGTAAGAAATCGCCCGGTCAGTAAAAAGCGAAGCCATGCATTCTTTACAAGCTTGCAGTAATTCCTTCTCACCCACGATGTTCAAGTAACTTTCCTGCTGTCCAGCAAAAGAAGCATCGGGTAAATCCTCAGCGGTAGCGGAAGAGCGTACAGCCACATCAACAGCCCTGGTTTTAAATTCTTTGGAAAGCTTGCGGTATTCAACCACGATCGCCTGCTTTAGTTCTGGCGGAAATTCCGCTTTTAAAATCGTTTGCCGCACCGCCTGCCCCCTGACTGCCAGATCTTTCAAATCCTCGGTATTCAAACCTTTAAGTAATTTCCTGATTTCTTTTTCCAGTTTAGCTTTTTTTAGCAAATACCTATAAGCGTAAGCGGTTACGGCAAAACCAGGCGGCACCTTAACGCCCCGCGGCGTCAGGCGCTGATACATTTCGCCCAAACTGGCCCCCTTACCGCCAACCAGTGGGATATCTTTAATGGTAATTTTGTCAAAAGGCAGAACAAACTGCTTGGCGCGGGACTTGGGCATGGTATAAAATCAAAGATTAAAAATCAAAAATTAAAATGTTATGTCTTTTTTCCTCTTTTACCTTTTAGAACTTCAAACTCTTGGCGTATTTACCTAACACTGGCATTTCCCATTCTTTACCTGTTATGGCACTCACTAATCCCATGATTGATAAAACAACCGCCGCTAGCATGCCAATAAAGTAAAGTGGCGGAATGAACATTAAAACCCAGATCACGACTTCAAACAGGAACAGCAAAAAGCCCTGCTTAGCGTGGAATTGCACAAACGGCCGGTTCCGCTTCATTAAAAGCGGTAGTAAGCACAAAACCCAGAGATAAGACATGGCGGCAAAAACTTTGTCATCGGAAACTTCATTGCTCGCCGGAGTATTTGATGGTGTAGAATCCATATATTTTTAGATTAAAAATTAGAAATCAAAGATTAAAAATAATTAAGAGGTTTGTTGTTTTTTAATTAATTTTGGTAAATGGAAAAAGCCGATTGTAATTGCCCCCATACCAGCCGCCAACAGCGCGCTCCAGACAGGTTCTGTAACCAAGTTTAACAGTAACCAAGGATAAAAGAAACGGATAAAAGATAATATGGCCGCCACTAGACCGGCAAAGGCACCCACTAGCAAACAAGTTAAAACTGTTTGGGCTAAGGTGGCACCATGGCGAATGCCGGTAAAGTAAGCCGTGACAATAGCGGCCACTATCTGAGCCACTAGATTCAGGGGCGCTACCAGATCCAAATAAGAAACCTGGAGCCAATAGCTAAGGAGAAACCCAAAGATAAAGAAAAGACTCAAATACACAAAAGACCATTCTGCCCGGTCCACATACCAACGCATGGGCTGACCAAATATTCCTGCTTCATTGCCATTCGGCATATATGGTTATTATAAGGTTTTTTGAGCAAAATAAAAAGGATTCCGATTATCTGCCGCTTAGCTAAAATGTTTTATGCTGGCAAGACTTTCTATTGTGTCAAACTTGTACAGAGACTGCACAGAGTTTGAATTACTGTATACCTTGGCATTAGCCAAATCGTGTGTGCCTTCGGAGAGATTGTTATATCCTCCTAGACGAATAATTCTACCCCTTACCTCTAGGTAAGGGAACCATCGTCTTAGTGCTTTCAGTTTTCTTCCATCCTGAAATACTTGTGAAAGTGTCCATAAACGGACAACTCCACTGCGTTGATCAAATAATACTGCACCAACTTTGGCACTTAATAAAGCATCGATGATTTTCATTTTAATACCCTTTTGTTTTAATGAATAATTGTTAATTAATTATTCTATATTAGTTCGATTAAACTTTTATGAGATTATTCTTTCTCACTAATCTGGGGTGGAGCCGATACACCTTTGCCCGAAGGCTAATGTATCAACGACCTACATCATAGCTATTAACTAGTGGATACCAGCTAGAAGCTAGAGTCGGCCGCTCCTCCCCTCCCAGGTGAGTGAGAAAGAAATACGACTATTGAGCGCTCCGCGCTCATCCGCCGCAGCGGATGGCTGACGAAACAGCCATTTTTAAAGAACTTAAATAACCCATAATCATAGCGCATTTTGCTGATTTTGTCAAGGGTTGAGGAACCAACCTTATTCTATGGCTAAGCTAATATGGTTCTACGCGGGGACGATAGCGATAATATGGCAATACTATAAGTGGTACAAGTATGTCCGGCCGGACATACTTGTACCACTTATAAAAACTAATAAAAAGAAGCCCGATAAAATAAAACCCGGGCGTTCTGCTCGGGTTTTATAACCATATTATTTATTCAACTTAGTAATCCATTCCGCCCATACCCGGGGGCATACCGCCACCCATCTTATCATCCTTTTTCTCCGGCAAATCAGTAACCACTACCTCAGTAGTTAAGAACATTACAGCTATG
>Ga0076238_139_pt1 | contig 9870 bp, 7 predicted proteins | sample RifGroF1_FD_67706 | JGI IMG/M metagenome (GOLD analysis project Ga0076238, IMG submission 67706) | Parcubacteria bacterium GW2011_GWF1_43_9
GCAGAAGTTGAGCAGTATGCGGCGCAACTAGGTGAAGTTTTAGCCTATGTGGCAAAATTACAAACTATAAAAGGCCAGGCAGAAAGTAGTAATCCTGAAGGCGTAAAATTACGCGCTGATGAAGTAAAGGTTTGGCCGAACGCTGAAAAATTAATAAAAGCCGCTCCCGAGCAGGAAAATAACGCCGTGTCAGTGCCGGAAGTTTTTACTAACCGGGAGTAATTTTATGTTGGGTATCCAACAATTAACTGAAAAAATAAAGGCGCGGGAATTATCAGCTGTTGAAGTGGTGGAAAAATTTAATAAGACCATTGCCGCCAGTAAGTTAAACAGTTTTATCACGCCAACTCCCCAGCAAGCCTTGGCACAAGCCAGGCAAATTGATGAGGCTATTACTAAGGGTGAAAAGGTCGGCAGTTTAGCTGGTGTGCCGGTGGCGATAAAAGATGTGATTGTTACTAAAGGCATCCGTTCTACTGGTGGGTCAAAAATTTTGGATAATTATCTGCCGCCTTATGACGCTACGGTAGTGGAGAGGTTAAAGCAGGCCGGGGCGATTATTGTTGGCAAAACCAATTGTGATGAATTTGCTATGGGTTCTTCAGGAGAAAATTCTGGCTACGGGCCATCTAATAATCCATGGGATAAAACCAAGGTTACTGGTGGGTCTTCATCTGGTTCAACTGCCGCGGTGGCGGCAGTTGAATGTGTGGCCGCTCTAGGCTCTGAGACTGGTGGTTCTGTTCGTCAGCCAGCATCTTTTTGTGGTGTGGTTGGTCTTAAACCAACTTACGGCCGGGTATCGCGCCACGGGCTTATGGCCATGACTTCTTCATTGGATCAAGTTGGCCCCCTAGCGCGAACTGTAACTGACACCGCCAGGATTTTGCAGGTGATTGCCGGGCAGGATGAGCGTGACGCTACTAGCAGCCGCCAAAGCGTGCCTGATTATTTGGCTAATTTGCCAAAAGATATTAAAGGCATGCGGATTGGTGTGGCCGCAGAGTTTTTTGCCGACGGCCTACAAGCAGAAGTGAAAGAGCTGGTGGAAAAAGCTATTGCCAAAATAAAATCATTGGCCGCGACCATAGTAGAGGTTAGTTTGCCATCTTTAGAGTATGCCCTGGCAGCGTATTACGTAATTTGCCCTTCAGAAGTCAGTGCCAATTTAGCCCGTTATGACGGCATACGTTATGGCGGGCGGGCGGGAGTAGAAAGCTTGGCAGATTTATATACCAAAACACGTGGGCAGCTATTGGGAGCTGAGGCCAAGCGGCGGATAATGCTTGGTACTTATGTACTTTCCGCTGGTTATTATGAAGCTTATTACCGTCAGGCTCTGCTTGCCCGGCAGGTTATTAAAAAAGATTTTGATAAAATTTTTAATAAGGTAGATATTTTAGCCACACCCACCACCCCAACTACCGCTTTTGCATTAGGCAGTAAACTGGCTGATCCTTTGTCAATGTATTTAGCTGATGTTTATACTGTGCCGGTAAATATTGCTGGTTTACCAGCCATTTCTTTACCTTGTGGTTTGGCAGGCGGCTTGCCAGTTGGTTTGCAATTAATTGGCCCAGCTTGGTCGGAAGACAAATTATTACAGGTAGCTTATCAGTATGAGCAAAGTGAAAGGTGGCGCGAGCAGCTGCCGCCGGGCGTAAAAAGTGTTTATTGATTTATGGTTCCTGAAGTTCAAATACAACTTAATCAGACTAATAAACCCTGGTTTAAGCGCCCTTGGTTTATAAGTATTGTGGTATTAGTTGTCTTGTGGTTTGGTATACCCTTGTTACTCAGAGTATTTAATATAAATGACAATAACATAGTTACAACACCATCACCTGAGATTAATTTGCCGATGGCTTCTATTCCTATCACCAGGTTGGAAACTAGTGATGATCCTTGGCAGGGTTCTCCTGTAGCGCCGTTGGTGATAGTGGAATTTGGAGATTTTCAATGTCCTTTTTGTAAGGAAGCCGCTCCCATATTAAAAGAGGTTTTAAAAAGATATCCAGAAGCTGTTAAATTTATTTACCGGGATTTTCCCGTATCTTCCATTCATAGCGAGGCGATAACAGCAGCGGAAGCGGCTAATTGCGCTTATAAACAAGGAAAATTTTGGCAGTATCATGATGCCTTGTTTGAAGGCCAGGATGATTTAGGTAGTGAACTTTATTTGGCCTTAGCGCAATCATTACGTTTGGATACGGAAGAATTTAGTAATTGTTTATTGCAGCATCAAACATTGGCAGAAATTCAATCAGACTTTTCCGATGGTGTAGCCGCGGGCGTGAGTGGGACGCCGGCTTGGTTTGTTAACGGCAGGAAAATTGAGGGGGTGCTGACGCTTGAATTGTGGCAAAAATTAATAGATTACTTGATTATTAGTGAATTTAAACAAAAAGCCCCCCAATAACCTGGACGCATATATGTGCCCATGTTACAATCAAAGCACTAAATTTTAATTTGTTAATATATTATGGATCAATCAACCATGCATGATCATGAACATAATGAGGCATCAGTCATTCCCAGCCCAGCGAGTAGTGGGTTAACTGGTATTTTTAGCGGTGCTTCACCTAAGTTAACTTTTGTTATGGGCTTGTTAGTTGGGGTAGCGGGAGTGAGTTTAATTGGTTTTGTCTTGGCTGCTAGTTTTGCTTTTTCTGGTAAGGGTACAAAAGTAGCAGTTACTAACACAGGGACGCCAACACCAACTGCCGCTGCACCTAGTCAGCCAACCGCACCGACGCCAGTAAATATTGCTGTCAAATCTACCGATTATGTTAGAGGATCTAGTGAGGCACCATTAACAATCGTAACTTATACAGATTTGGAATGCCCATACTGCAAATCATTCCATCCCAGCATGCAAAGAATAATGAATGAATACTCAGGCCAAGTTCGCTGGATCTATCGTCATTTCCCTTTATCTTTCCATGTTAATGCTCAAAAAGAGGCTGAAGCCGCTGAATGTGTTGGTAAATTAGGTGGTAGTGAGGCTTATTGGAATTTTATTGATAAAATATTTGAGCGAACAACCTCCAATGGTACTGGGTTTGCTTTAACAGATTTGTACCCATTAGCTAAAGAGGTCGGTGTGGCCGAAGGTCGTTTCCGCACTTGTTTAGATCAGGGTGAAATGACCAGCAAAGTGCAAGCGGATTTACAAGAAGGCACCAGCTATGGTGTTCAAGGTACTCCGACCAGCTTTATCAACGGTACGCCGGTTGAAGGGGCGGTACCTTATGAACAGCTAAAAGCGGTGGTTGATCAGGTATTAGCTCAGTAAAATGCGTTTATCCAAGCAAATTTGGTGGTGGGGTGGCGGATTAGTAGTAATTGTTGCCTTGGTAGGAATATTAATGGCGGCTAGCTCTAAACCGCCTTATAGGGGTGGTGATGAGACAGCGCGCCCAACTCAAGGGCCGACTGACGCCACTTTAGTTTTGGAAGAGTTTTCTGATTTCCAATGCCCAGCCTGCAAGTCAGCTCAATCAACCCTCAAAGATGTTTTAGCCACGTTTGGTGATCGCTTGAATTTCCGGTATTACCATTTTCCTTTAGTGACAATTCATACCCAAGCTTTCCGAGCGGCTTTAGCAGCGGAGTGCGCTAATGATCAGGGTAAATTTTGGGAATATCATGATTTGTTGTTTGATAACCAACCGAATTTTTCCCGTGACGATTTAGTGGCTTACGCCCGGCAGCTTGACCTTAATATTGATGGTGAGAGCGGATTTGCTGCTTGTCTGGATGCTCGCGCTAAAACAGATATTGTTAGAGCTGATATGCGCGAGGGAGATAACCGCAACATCGGCGGCACGCCAACCTTTTTCTTGAATGGCGAAATGGTTGAAGATTGGTCAAAATTAAAAGAACTTATCCAGGCAAAATTAATTGGTGGTTAAGTGAATTAATAAATTAGTTAACTGCAGCCAAGCATATGTGGTTGGCAGAATTATTACATTCCCAGGTACCGGATTCAATTATGATTGAATTTGGGATTTTTCAGGTTCATTGGTACGGCTTGCTGTTAGTAACAGGAATAGTTGTTGGTTATTGGTTGACACGGTCAAGCTGGCGCCGTCAAGGATTACCTCTGAAAAAACTAGATGAATTGATAATCTGGTTAGTGGTAGCTGGGTTGTTAGGTGCTCGTTTACTGGATGTATTTATATACGAATGGTGGTATTTTCAAAAACATCTAACGGAAATTTTTTATATTTGGCAGGGTGGCCTAGCCTGGCATGGAAGTTTGTTGGTGGGTGTGATTTTTTTATGGTGGTGGAGCGGCCGAGAAAAGTTTTCTTTTTGGCAAATGCTTGATACTTTTGCACCCGGTCTGGCTTTGGGCCAGGCTGTTGGCAGATGGGGGAATTATTTTAATCAGGAACTTTTTGGCGTACCCACATCGTTACCTTGGGGCATACCCGTAGCTGAAATTAATCGGCCGGTAGAATTTATCAGGGCCAATTATTTTCACCCGACTTTTTTGTATGAGTCAATCGGTTTGTTATTAATAGCTTATTTACTTTGGCAAGTGGGCAAGAAAATAAAAATTCCTGGGCAAACATTTGCCTGGTATTTGGTGTTGACTGGATTATTAAGATTTGTTTTAGAGTTTTTGCGAGTAGATGAGCAAAACATCTTTTTAGGCTTGAGAGCTGGTTTTTGGATATCCGGCTTAACCATTATTTTGGGATTATGGTATATCCACCATCAACCAAACCTTAAAAAGGTTTTAAAAACCGCCCCTTAAGGGGCGGTTGATTATTTAGCTGGCGGACCCGACCGGATTCGAACCGGCGATCTTCTCCGTGACAGGGAGACGTGTTAACCGGGCTACACCACGGGTCCGCAATTTAACGCCGGCTAAGTTTAGCTTAAACACTATAACATACAAATAACATTATTTCAAGAGATAATTTGGTGGGATTATTTATAAGTTGACTAAAAGCGTTTTTTTTGGTAGAATTACTACGTAAAATTAAAACAAAAAACAAAATGTTAGGTGATTATTGTGTTTATCGGCCAGCCTGCTCTGTTAAACATGCCCGTTCCTGGCGCACCAGAAAACAGAGAACAATCCAGTATTTTATATTGGGTATATTAAGGCGAGGCTTTAATTTTATGATAATGAGCAATACTAATCCAAAAAAGTAGCATTCGTTGGCGTGAGGGTTAGTTTTTTATTATGAGCAATCAAACTAAAAACCCCGTCGCTGATCAGGCGGTCAGCGTCCAACTTGGTTTTGAGATGGGAGTTTTAATTTCCGGGCTTAAGGTAAGTGATGATGTTAAGGAAGCGCTTTTAATATTATTAGAGCAGGCCACACCCAAACAATTGATAGAGCTGCACAAGGCTTTGCAGCAGGCTTTTTTAATGGAAGCAACTAAAGAAGTGGATGAGCAGTATGAGCAGAAATTGCGTGAATTAGTAAAAGAATTTGAACAGAAGAAATTTGAACAGAAGAACAGTGAGGCAGAAGTTGAGGTTGAACGAGAGCTTAACGATATTAAAAACGAATTGAAGGCCAAAGATAATAAGATACTTATATGACCAATCAAGAATTACCATCAGAGAGTAATGAGCAAAAGGATGGGGGGCTACCGCCCGAAGGGGGTGAGCAATTTATTGTGCCTGAAAAAATTGGCGAAGAGCAAGGAGAGATTACCATCACAAAGAAGATAGCTGAACCAAATCAAGAAAGTAAATTTGAGGCTACTATTCCTCTGATGATAACTAGGAAAATGAAGGAAGATTTGTATTCTAAGGGTTATTCTGATGAGCAAATAGATAAATTGACGCTTCAGCAGGCGCACGAGATATTAAATATTTCAGCTGAAGTTCAAGCGGAAAAAGTAGTAGAACAAAAAGTTGAGGCTAAGGAACCAGTAGAAACAGGTGAAAGCCAGGAAAAATTTGAAAATCCAGAATACGACATCGTTAAAAAAAGTTACGACCCGCTGTATAAATTAATGGAAGAGCTGAATGTTAAAAATGTTAGTTTTACATACTTAACAGTAGAATCTGTAAAGCCCACAGAAAATCCAGAATTTGATGGGCAGGTGCCGCCTAGTTTAAAAAGTTTTAATAACTATCACGATCTCATAAAATTCCGTAATTCGCTTACAGAAGAGCAGAAAAAAGAGTTTGATAGTAAAGAATGGGGTGTAGATAAAGAACATTTATGGTCAGGAATTTCCGTCCGGGCCACAAAAAATTTTTGGGGTAGGCTTAATAACCCTGAAGATGAATTATATAAAGATCGTACGCGAATAATCCAAGTTGTTGAAGGTATAGAAAAGGAGAGTTTACCAGATTATTACCAGAAGGCAATTGAGGAAAATAATGTGCATATTTCAAAAGAGAAGATGGAATTAATTGATAAAGTTAAAGAGTTGCGTCAATTGATCATTGAGTTAACAGAGCTAAAAAACAAAGTTAAGAACGATGAATTACAGAAGTCTTATAAAAGAATAGTTGATAGTTATTATAAACGCGATTTAAAATGGGTTGCAGAATCATTGGATGCGAGTAAAATAGAATCTACAAAAAATAAGCTTATTGAATTAAAGGAGATCATATTAGACGTAATATCTAAACAGGAACTTCAGGATATAGAACCTGCTAAAAAAACAGAAAAAATCTCAGAACTTGCGATTGAGTTTAAAGTAGGCGAGGCGATTTGGCATAGCCCAACTGGGGATGTACCAGTGGAGATTTTAGTGGATCGCGGTATCGGTAAAGATGGTAAGCATTATGTTGGTGTGAAGGGTGGCAGATATTTTGAGGCAAAGGGTTATGAAAATGGTATTCCGCTTAATGAGATTGTTTATGCTGATAAGCCCGGAATCTCGGAAAGATTTAAGAATATTTGGGAAAAAACCAAGAATATAGCCAAAGATCCGGAAACTCGGCGCCAGATTGCTACCGCGGTTTCGCGGGGAGCGGCTCATGCTCTGGGTTATAAAATCATCCAAGAGTCACTTAGTTTAGGTATAAGCGCCATCAAAGCCAAATCTAGGGGCGAAGAAAACGCCTGGCAAAAAACTTTGGAAAAAAGTTCAACTGATTTGGGCCGATATCTTTATGGTAAGCGTGATACTGAAGGCAGACGGGCCCAATTGCAGCAGACGATTGAAGAGGCATTTAAAGAACATAGTGCCATTGATTTTAAGGAACACGGTAAGAAAAAAGAGGATATTAAAGAAGGGGCAGGTGAACTGATGCAGAAGTTTAAAGATATTGATGAGCTTATTAAAGGAGCCACTTATCTTAATGATATTGAGCGGCAAACTTATCGTCGTCGTTTAGCAAAAACTCTCTGGGAAAATCGTAACCAGTATAAGGAAAATCATAAACAGTTACAGGAGCAAGTTGCCAAAGAAACCGAAGATTATATTCATAACAAATCATTAAAGTATGCAGTGGCCCGCGATGCCCTAAACTTTGGTTTGACTGCCAGCGGAGCCGTTTTTATTCGTTTGGCCGGTATGGTTGGCCTTTCCGCTGCCGGACGCGGCACACAGGCATATCGTGAGTTCATGAATTCTGAACCGGAGACCAAAATGACTGAAGAAGAAATAGGTGAAGGCAAAGCAACTAGAAAGAAATTTAGAATGGGAGCAGGCTTTATTGCCAAGGATATGACTTGGAATGTTGCTAAAGAAACCGTCAATGCCCTTTTGTTCCGTGGTCGTAATGAAAGGTTATTAGTAAAGTACGAATATGATAAGACAGGCGACTATGCTTATGATGATGAAGGATTTGCTAAGGGCAAAAAATATTACGGTAGAAAGTTCGATAAAAAAAGGAATAAAGCAGACTTTGTGGCCGCGCTTGGTACAGTAGGCACAGTTGTCGGCATGGCTTCATTAGTCGGTGGAGACAATGTTGAAAAAGGAATAGCTGATTTTACTGAAAAATTTAAGAACAACTGGTCAGAGCGTGGTGTCGGGATGTTTCCTGACAACTTTTTGAAAAATGGTCTGCAACTAGGCTATAATTTAACCCATCCAGGCGAGGCTCTGGAACGAATGCGCCAAGCGGTTTTGGGTGGAGAGCAAGAACAAATTATTGTTTCTAAAGATGCAGGGGAAAAACCGGCAGTTTACGAAGAATTTTGGAAGAAAAAAGAAGCCGCCACGGAATTTAAAATTCCTTTTCGTCCCAATGTGGCCGATACTTTAGAAACTCCCTTGCTAACGGAGGAGGCGATTAAATTATACGGCCTTAGCCATCCTATTAATGTGGCTAACCCACCTTCGGCCGAGGAAATTGCCGAATTCTCAGAATTGACCACGGTAGACAAAGGTGGCAGTTATTGGAGCACTCTCATGAAGCAATACCAAACCGACCCTAAAAATTTTGGTTATGAAGGTGATATGACCGATAAAAAAGAGATTCTTAATTATGGTAAACAATTAGTGGCTAATTATGCTTTCCGTGAAAGTTTGGTAATAAAGAATGCTGATGGTAGCTTAACTGATGTCAGAATTAAAGATCCCAACGCTCGCATTGTATGGCGATATGATAAAGACAAAGGTTTAACGAAGCTGGAGTACTCAGGTAAGGCTGGGGCTGAATTTGAAACATATAAACACATCAGCTCGGCAGAAGTTAAAACTGGAATAGGAACGGAAACTAAATCTGTAGATGAAATTAAAGTCGTGCCAATGGATGAAATACCATCGCCAAGACCAATTGTGAGTAAAATATTGGAAGCACCCACAACTATTGAGACAGGAGTTGAGGGGTCAAAAAATATTGAAACCGCACAATATTATCATGAGGTGAATTTACTTGAGAATTTCCGCGATGCCAAATCGTTTGATCACAATCTTCGGGTATATACCGGCGATTTACCCGAGGTTGGGGTACAACCAGATGGCTTAATTGACCATCTGCAGTTTAAAGACGACGATGATGACTTGCTTGTTGAGCTTGAGTTGGCGCCTGTTTCCCACAAGTCGCTTGAGCAGTCATTGCCCGAGATCTACCAGAGAACCCAGGCGTTAGACCGGAATTTATCAGATTTGCAGGCGCTGGTGCCAAAATCAGGCAAAACCATGAACCTGGTTGAGCAGGTTAGTTTGGGCAAGCTGGTGGTGCCGAATAATAGCTGGCTGGAGGATGGTGCGCTTAAAGATTCTGATTATTCGGAAAAGCTAGTTAAACTAGATAACATATTTTCCAGCCATAAGGAGTACTTGGCGGATAAGGATTTTGCCGTGCATGTCGCTAAGAATATTGATGACATTGAAAGCGACTTGGCTAGTAAACTTTACAGCCAAGGTCATAATATAACCGAGAAATTAGGCTTTAAGAATGTTGATTATGAGGCACTGCAAAGATATATAGAGGATAATAAACCGATGGAGTTTGTGCGAGGGGATAAAGGTTTGGAATATCAATATCTTGATGACGCTGGCAGACCTTATCATTCGGTACTTACAGGCAAGAAGATTGTTTTACCAGTAGCTGAAGGACAGAATTTTGACGAACCAACCATTAATAGATATCGCCTGGCCACCGACAGCCGGCTGAATTCGGAAATTATTGAATTAAACAATTTAAAAGATAAAGTTGAGGATGCAGATATTACCAGGCAGATCCTTGCCCTTAAGTGCAAGGAAGTAACTGACACTGAAATATCCGAATTGTTCTCAGCTGATGAGCGGGGTAAGTCCGCAATAGTCTTTAATTATTTGGTAGAGCATGTTGGTCAAGGGAATGAACAAAAGTTAGATTCATTTGGTGATAAAACATTAGGGGAAGTCTTGAGTGAAATCGCGCAAAAAAGAGTGGAGCCTGTTGAATAATGTGTTTCTGTGAGTATAAATAGTAATTATCACAGTTTT
>Ga0076238_135_pt1 | contig 9074 bp, 8 predicted proteins | sample RifGroF1_FD_67706 | JGI IMG/M metagenome (GOLD analysis project Ga0076238, IMG submission 67706) | Parcubacteria bacterium GW2011_GWF1_43_9
GCGTGCTGGCAAAAAACTATTAGCCGCCAAGAACTTAATGACAGACCCGGAACAAGCTAAAAAATTTGTGCACTTAACAGGCGTAGATAGTTTGGGAGTAGCAGTTGGTACTTTACATGGGCCAATGAAAATTTTTAAACGTTTACCAAAAATCGATTTTGAACGATTAAGTGATATTCATAAAAAAGTTAAAATCCCCCTGGTTTTGCATGGTGGTTCGGGTGTACCGGTAGCTGATCTTAAAAAAGCAGCCAAGTTTGGTGTGGCGGTGGTTAATATTGATACCGAACTAAGGCTGGCCTATTTAGCAGCTTTAAGATGGGAGCTAGCCCGGCAGAAAAAAGAATATGACCCACGGGTGATTTTTGCTCCAGTGGTCAAAGCTTTAACTGTGGTAGTAGAAGAAAAATTGCGAGCACTGCAGAACTAGTTTATGGCCTTAGACTCAATACTTGTTTTTTTAATTGTTGGCGGCATTATCGCCTTAGTGGTTTTGGTAATTCGTAAAATCCCGATTCTGCGAATTACCAACCCAGGTGAAGTTGGTAAATTTGAACAACAGCAAGTCAGATATCAGTTGGTATTAAATCGTTTAAAGCGCCAGCTGGCAAAATACAAACAACGCCTGGTAGCTCTTTGGTCAAAACCTGGCAATTCCAAGATAACGCCAGAAAAATCTATAACGCATAAACTTAGTGAGTTGGAGGAGTTCTTAAAAAAAACCATTGCCGAGCGTACTTCACCGCAAAAAACAATGGCTGATTATTTAGCACAAGCCGAAGAGGCCACAAAACAGGAGAAATATAACGAAGCAGAAAGTGCTTATTTGGAAGTTATTAGATTAGACCCGCATCAATTATCAGCTTATCAGGGCTTGGGTGAAGTTTATTTGGACCAGCGCGATTTTGAGGCTGCTCGCGAGGTCTATGAGTTCTTGTTAAAACATGGCCGGGCTGCCACCTCCAGCCTAGGATTAGCCAGGGTCGCTTCTGGCCAGGGGCGGCTAGAGGAAGCTAGGGACGAGTATATTGGCGCTCTTCAGCTTACCAGCATAGCCCAGCCCAGGATGGAGTTGGCTCAAATTTTATGTCAGATGGGCGATTATACTGAGGCTTTAAAATATTTAAAAGAGGCTAAAAAAATAGAACCGCAGAACCCTAAGATCCTTGACTTTTATATAGAAGTCAGTATATTGAATGGGCAACTAATTCAGGCAAGGGATGGTTTGGAGGCTTTAAAGCAAGCTAATCCGGAAAACCAAAAGATAGCGGAATTTGCCCGCACCATCCGTGAGCTTGAACAAAAACAAAAAGCCAAAAAGCCAAGCCGAAAAGGGCGGAGCACTAATTTTGGACTGCCGACAAGCAAGCGTTGATTAATTATTGGCCGTTGTTAGTAGGCTAAACAACGGCGGCGTTCGGAAAAATAACTCACAAGTGATTTCTTTTTCCTCACTTGCCGTTGTAGCCATGCCCAGTATTTAAGGCGAAGCTTTATAGTTCTGGGTCAGCTTGCGCCTAAGGCGCATCAGCCGAGGGCTGAGGTACCCCGCAGTAGAACTCACTCAGCTCGTTTACAACGGGGCAGGGAGCAACTTTGTAAAAAGATGATGCGTCTCTCCAGAGCCGTTGTAGCCAGGCCCAGTACTTAAGGTGAAGCCTTATAGTTCTGGGTCAGCTGGCCCCGCCACCTCTTTATGCCGATGTAGCTCAGCTGGTAGAGCAACTCCATGGTAAGGAGTAGGTCGCCGGTTCAATTCCGGCCATCGGCTCCAGAGGTGGCGGGGTAAATGCCGCAACTCCATGGTAAGGAGTAGGTCGCCGGTTCAATTCCGGCCAACGGCTCCATTTTTTATTAACTGCTCATTAAGTAAGTTATAGTAGCGATTCTAGGGTGGGTACCGAAGTGGTCAAACGGGACTGGCTGTAAACCAGTTGCCCTCGTGGCTTCATAGGTTCGAATCCTATCCCACCCACCAGACTTCTCGCTACGCTACTTTAGGCCAGCGTAGCTCAGTGGTAGAGTCCGCCACGGCGGATTTTACCCGCCCGCCGAAGCTAAGCCGTCCTAGCTCAACGGTAGAGCAACAGTTTTGTAAACTGTAGGTTCCGGGTTCAAATCCCGGGGACGGCTCCAGCGGCAGGCAGGTAAACAAAAGTAGGTCGCCCCGCGTTCGCGGGGCCACTAGCACCGCAACTCTTATTTAATGTTTTTTATTTTTGATATTTGATTTTTAAATTTTTATTATGTCGCAAGATAATTTAATAAAACTTGAATGCAGTGAGTGTCACCGCATTAATTATCACACCTATCGTAATAAAAAAAAGGTGAAGAATCGCTTGGAGACAAGTAAGCATTGCGAGTGGTGCGGTAAGCACACGTTACACAAGGAAACCAAATAGCTACTGGCGCCTTGTGATGGGGGCATGGTGTAATTGGTAGCACGGCGGTCTCCAAAACCGCTAGTTAAGGTTCAAGTCCTTATGCCCCTGCCACAATGTGCTGGTGGCAGCCCCGCGGCCGCGGTCTCCCTGCCTGCCGGCAGGCAGGCAAAACCAATGACGTGGGTTTTTATCCCGCCGCTCGCGAGCGGCGGTGACGATTCCCTGCCTACCGCAGGCAGGCTATCACCCCTGCCAATTAAAATACCCAGTATTTTCTGGGTGTTTTTGTATAGGGCAAATAGGAGTTAGAACTTTTTTGTACGGTTTTTGGTATAATAAAATTATAAATCTTTACATTATGCAAAATATTACAAAAAGACTAATTGTGTGGGCTGTTGTCGTAGCGCTCATATTGCTAGTAGGAAGTGGACTGGGACCCGTTCGATTTCGTTTTAATGGGCGCCGTCATGTTCGGCGTTGGCCTGGCGTATGAGCTTATAGCGAGAAGGTCGGAGAAAACCGTGTATAGAGTCGCTTTTGGTGTTGGCCTGGCGGGAGCGTTCCTTCTCTTCTGGGTGAATGGTGCTGTTGGCATCATCGGCAACGAGGGACAGCCCGCCAACTTGATGTATGGAGCAGTATTCGCTGTCGGGTTGGTCGGTTCCATTATGGCACGCTTTAAGTCACGCGGCATGGCGCGTACATTGTTTGCGGCGGCGCTTGTTCAATTTTTGGTTCCCATAATCACGCTGATTGTCTGGCCCCAGGTTAGCTGGGGTGGGACGGGTATAGTGGGTGTGTTTGTTTTGAATGCGTTTTTCGCTATGCTGTTTGTTGTATCGGCAATGCTCTTTCGACGCGCAAGCATCTCAGAACCGAATAGGTTCTAACGTCTTCCACTAGCCCCTGCCAATAATTCCTTAGTGTGTAACTAGGGGATTTTTGTTATACTTTAAGTATGTTTTTTAATGCTCCGGGCAATCCAACTAAATTTAAGAAAACAGTTTATTTGTTAGCTACGATAATTTTAGGTTTGCTATTAAGTTTACTTGCCCATGCATTTATAGAGATTAGTTACTTGAATTGGGTACAAAGTAAAGGACAAATCGTTCAATTTTATGGTAGTTGTGCCTTGCCGCCATTACTTCAAACTTCAATTTGGATATTAGGGGCAGTTGGTGGCTTTTTTCTTGGGCGCTTTTGGTGGCGGAAAGTATACATTGAGAGAATATGGGTAAAAGGTATTTCTAAACAATGATTAGGGTACAACTAAAAAAGCCCCGTGTTGTTTATATCTCCACTTATATTCCACGTAAATGCGGAATCGCGACATTCACTAAGGATTTGACTAATGCACTTAACTTACTTAATCCAGAGCGTCAAGCAGAGATAATTGCACTGGATAGCCCTGAAAGTGAGTCATTAGTGTACCCCTGGGAAGTAAGTCATCGTATTCGCCAGCAAGATTGGTCAGACTATGAACGTGTTTTGCATTACCTTAATAGGAGTAATGTTGATTTGATCGTTGTGCAGCATGAATTTGGCATATGGGGGGGAACAGATGGTGAATTTGTTGTAAAATTTTTAGAGAAATTAAAAAAGCCATGCGTGGTAGTGTTTCATACAGTGCTATCTACACCAACAACACACCAACGGGAAATTATGAATTACCTATGCAGGCGCGCCGGAGCTGTTGTAGTAATGTTGCAGGCAGTGGCTGACCTCTTGCGTCGAGAGTATGGTGTTGATCCGAGTAAGGTAGCAGTCATACACCATGGTGTTCCAGATTTTCCACGCCAGTCTCCTGAGGAGGCCAAGCCACGTCTTAAGCTTGAGGGGCGTATTGTAATGTCTAGCATAAATCTGTTGAGTGAGTCTAAGGGCATAGAATATGCTATTTCAGCATTACCCCCAGTGGTTGAGAAGTATCCTAATTTTCTTTATTTGGTAGTTGGTGAAACTCACCCAAATGTACTTCGCCAAGAAGGGGAGCAGTATCGCGCCAAACTGAAAAAGTTAGTGCAGGAAAAAGGGTTGCAATCGTCGGTCCAGTTTATTGATAGGTACTTGTCACTTGATGAGTTGATACTCTATATCCAGGCAAGTGACTACTATATTACGCCCTATTTAAATCCTGAGCAGGCTGCCTCAGGCTCTTTGGCTTATGCCATGGGTGCTGGTAAATCATGTATATCAACCTCGTATTTTTATGCTCGTGAAATGCTTCGTGGGGGCAGGGGTATTATTGTTCCATTAAGAAATAGCTCGGCTTTGAGCCATGCCTTACTTGAGCTTATAGAAAAACCCAATAAAAGACATTTGATAGAGCGACGGGCATACAGCCAGGGGCGCCTTATGACATGGCATCGTGTGGCACTTAATTACCTTGAACTTTTTACTAACGTGCTAGCTCAATCGGCACCTACGCATGATTCATTTGATGTTCCGCCTACACTTGATTATGTGCGAACTTTAACTACGCGATTAGGCATTCTAGAGCATAGTAGCCTTAAGATTCCACAAGAAAGTCAGGGCTATACTGTTGATGATAATGCCAAGGCACTTATTGTAGCACTCTGCCGTGAAAATCGTTTTCTAGTTCGTTGCTATTTAATGTTTATAATCCAAGCCGAGCAGAACGGGCTGTTGTATAATGATCGGTCAGCTAATGGAGAGTGGCAAGGTAAACCAGATGTGGGTGACTGGTGGGGAAAGGCTTTTTGGGCCATAAGCTGTTTGGTGACTATCCGACCTAGCCCACTTCTGTATAAGAAAGGTATTCAGTTACTATTAAAAATGTACCCCCACTTACTTAATCTTAGTTCTCCGCGGTCAGTAAGTTATGCTTTACTTGGACTCTGTGTATTAGATTCAAATCAAGTAATGTTACCAGGGATAGAGAATACCCTAAGAGAAAATATTAATGAATTAGCAAAAAAACTTACTATACTATTTAGTTCATCTGCTAGTAATAATTGGCAATGGTTTGAAAATTATTTAACCTATGATAATGCACGTTTGCCACAGGCACTTTTGGCAGTTGCGCGCGTTAGTAAAAATAGTGATATACAGAAAATAGGAATAGGGTCTTTGGATTGGTTAATTCACGAGCTGTTTGATCAAGAGTATGGATGTTTTTCGTTTATTGGCTGCAATGGTTGGTATTTTCGCGGTAAACCTAAGGCTATATTTGATCAACAGCCAGTAGAAGCTGATGCTATGGCGGAAGCGTGTGTAGCAGCATTCCTTGTTACTAAAGATGAAAAGTACCTTAATCTAGCTAAAAAGGCTTTCACCTGGTACGATGGAGATAATATATTACACCAGAGTCTTATTGATAGTCGCTCAGGTGGGATTTTTGACGGATTGACGCCATCGGGCCGAAACAGAAACGAAGGCACTGAATCGGTTTTGAGTTATCACTTAGCTTTTTTTTCATTGCAGAGTGTAAATATCTTTAACCCTAACAGCATAAGTAGTAAATTATGGCAGTGCAATTAGAACGTTTTTCGACAAATCCTATAGCAGTTCCTACCACGAACTGGTGGGAATGCCGAGCAGTGTTTAATGCGGGCGTAGCTTATTATCAAGATAAAATTCATCTGCTTTATCGAGCAATTGGTAAAGATGGAGCTTCTCGTTTTGGGTTGGCAATAAGCCACGACGGCATACACATAGATGAAAGGACATTAGTACCATTGATCGAGTCAGATTATGACGACCCATATGAGCGCTGTGGATGTGAGGATCCACGGATTACTTATATAGAGGGGGTTTATCATATTTTATATACAGCCGCATCCATGTATCCTGGCTCAAATAGAATTTCTGAAAAAGCTCCGTGGCGAACAAGGGTTGCTCGGATAACAACCACTAATTTTAAAACTTTTCAACGTCATGGCTTGGTTTTTTCAGATGAAATAGATGATAAAGATGCGGCACTGTTTCCCCAGAAGATTAATGGTAAATATTATATTTTTCATCGCCGTGATTTAGCCATGGTATTAGCGTCCTCAACCGATTTGCAACATTGGCAGGAAGAGGGACGAATATTGGAGCCAACTCAGGAAGGATGGCAGAATGATCGCGTAGGTATTGGCGCTCCACCGATACTGACGGAGCTGGGATGGCTAATCATTTACCATGCGCGTGACCGCCAGGAAGTGTATAGGTTAGGAGCCTTGGTGGTGGATGCTAAAAATCCAAGTCGTGTAGTAGCACAATTAACCGAACCAATACTTGAACCAAGTGAACCCTATGAGCGTATAGGGGTGGTGCGAAATGTTGTATTTACCTGTGGCTTAGTTGAGCTTGGTGCAGACTATCTAATCTACTATGGCGGAGCTGATAAGGTATTAGCAGGCTCACGAATATCTAAAGTTACATTAATTAATGCTCTGCGTAAGTCAACGGTCAGTAAGTGAATAGAGCGAAGCAGTCCAAGTTTTTTTGTTCTAACATCCTCTACTAGTCCCCGCCAACATTTTAGCCGCTCCATACAGGAGCGGTTTTGGGTATGCACTTGACGCTAGTCAGTAAATGATATATTCTAATAATTGAATATATTTCATAAGGTTTTTCGCCAATATCTCCATTCGCTAAAGGTTTTAGTTAACTATGAGAGCTTGCGTATTACTTAATAGGATTTAAAGCAGATTTATGCTTAATCAAAATAAAATTTGGCTAATATTGCGCTTAGGATTAGGGTTTATTTATTTGTGGGCATTTCTAGATAAGCTATTTGGCTTAGGTTTTAGCACCGAGGTAGGTAAATCGTGGTTAAATGGGGTTTCGCCAACAGCTGGTTTTTTGAAATTCAGCACGCACGGTCCTTTGGCTGGTCTATATCAGGCTCTGACTGGCAGTGGCTTAGTGGATTGGCTTTTTATGCTAGGCCTAGCTGGTATAGGCCTTGGGCTTATATTAGGGATAATGGTGCGTATAGCAGCTTGGGGTGGGGTAGTGCTGATGTCACTGATGTATTTAGCAATAATACCGCCAGAGAATAACCCTATTATAGATGAACATATAATTTATATATTGGTACTGGTCGGTTTAGCAATAAACCATAAGGACAATTGGTGGCAACGCACGAAATTGGTTGGTAAATACCCCTGGTTAGCTTAAAGACCTTGGAGTCATTAAGAAGGGGCCTTGACAGTTTTAGATGTATAATATATTTCAATAATTGAATATGTATCAAATTGTTTTTAAGCGTCATGCTGAACTTATGAAGGCTTTGGCTAATCCCAAACGCTTGGAAGTTGTGCATCTTTTAAGGCAGGGTCAATTAGCGGTTTCGGAAATGGAGCGAATGCTTGGGCTTAGGCAGGCTAATTTATCCCAGCATTTGATGGTTTTACGACGAATTGGTGTTGTTAATACAGAGCGACGAGGTAAGGAAATATATTATAGTTTGACGCACCCTAATTTTGCTCGTGCTTCGGAATTGATGCGCGTTGTGTTGATGCAGCGCTTAGGGGGGCAGGCCGCTAAGGCCGCTAATCAGCTCACAGTGGTGACTGATCCGGTTTGTGGTATGAGACTGACACCAGCTAGGGCGGCACACAGTTATCGCTTTCATGCCCGCCAGTATTATTTTTGTGGGACTGGTTGTGCTAAGGAATTTAAGAAGTTATAAAATATGGCCAAGAGAATATATCAAATTTCAGGAATGCACTGTGCGGCTTGTGAAGTTTTAGTTGAACGAGCTTTTAGGAATTCAAGCGTGGTTGAAAAAGTTAAGGCCAATCAAGCAGGCTGGGCTGAGGTTTGGAGCCAGGCTGAACCGAATATTGCGGCCATAAATGAAACGCTGGCAGCGCATGGTTATCGCGTTCAAGCTGGCGCTGCCGTCTCTAGCCGTTTTAGTGTTAAACGCTTAGGCGGCATAATGCTTGTTATCGTGGCAACCTATTTATTATTCCGCAGATTCAATTTAGTGCCCAATTTATCTTCGGGGCAAGACCTATCTTTGGGGGTTGTTTTTGTGATGGGCTTAGTGGCGGCTGTTTCCAGCTGTATCGCCGTGACCGGCGGCTTGTTGGTTGCAATCTCAACAGCTCATGCCCAAACTCACCCCAATAATACTGGCTGGCAAAAATTTAGGCCGCATATTTTCTTTAATATAGGTCGGGTGATTTCTTACACAGTTTTAGGCGGTGTGGTGGGGGCCCTTGGATCGGTTTTGGCCTTATCATCAGTCATGAATGGTATTGTTACCTTAGTTGCTAGTTTGGCCATGATAATTTTAGGTATAAAGTTATTGAACATATTACCAATTTTTTCTAGTTTGACAATTAGGCCGCCGAAATTTATAGCTCACCAGTTGCATGATGCGGCTGGTAATACGCGAGCTTGGGCGCCTTTCTTTTTAGGCGCCGGTACTTTTTTCCTGCCTTGCGGATTCACTCAGGCGTTACAACTCTATGTGTTAACTCGCGGTGATGTTGGCGTAGGCGCCACCACCATGTTGATGTTTTCTTTAGGAACTCTACCCGCCCTCATTGGCCTGGGTGCAGTCACGAGTTTTGTTAAGGGCCGGTGGCAAGCCCTAGTCGCTACAGTAGCAGGCGCCGCTGTCGTCGCCTTGGGGTTTATAAATTTTGGTTATGGCCTGAATCTTACGGGCTTGAATAGCAAAATTAACCAACTTAAGGAGAGTGCTAAAATTGTTGCCAGTGAGCGGGG
>Ga0076238_131_pt1 | contig 7193 bp, 5 predicted proteins | sample RifGroF1_FD_67706 | JGI IMG/M metagenome (GOLD analysis project Ga0076238, IMG submission 67706) | Parcubacteria bacterium GW2011_GWF1_43_9
GGACGAGAACAGGCTTATGAGGGTGAAGACCATGTTTTAATACCATCACCGGTGGTACCATCATATGATCAAAAGCCAGAAATGTCAGCTAGGGCCGTAACTGACAGATTTTTACAAGAGATACGCACCGGCAAGTATGATTTTTGTGTAATAAATTTTGCCAATGCTGATATGGTTGGGCATACTGGAAATTTATCTGCTACCGTACGGGCAATTAATGTGTTAGACGAGTGTATAGGTGAGGTGGTGGCCGGAACCTTAGAGTACGGTGGTTTAGTGATTATAACGGCCGATCATGGCAATGCGGAAAATTTGGTAAATTTACAGACTGGTTCTATTAATAAAGAGCACTCAAATAATCCAGTGCCTTGCATAATAGTGGCGCGTGAATTGGAAAATAAGGCTGGCAGTGGTCAGTTGGTAACCGACGATCTCTCCAAATTAACTCCAGCCGGTGTTTTGGCCGACGTCGCGCCCACGATGCTAAAAATTATGGGACTAAATAAACCGGCTGACATGTCAGGACAAAGTTTATTGTAAAAATAAAAAATCAAAATAAGACAGTGGCCAATTGATACGATATAAGTAATTAATTTTATTTTTTATATGCCCAGCATGACAACATCGCTTGGGCTCGTCACACTCACTTTAATACAAAACTTATGATTAGTTCATTCATCCTTATTCTTAACTAAACCTCGTTAACACTCGCCCATTTGGGTGAGTGAGCGATGTTGCTCTACTGGGTATGCCAGAGGAGTCCGCTAAAGCTTTATAAAACTAAACTAGTTGGCGCAACTATATTGTCAGTTAAACGCCGGGCTAAGTTGCTATTGTTTGAATTATCGTCTGATTATGTTTTAATCATACATTTAAAAATGACCGGCCAATTAGTTTGGCGGTCTCAAGTTGGCAAGGTACGGAGCGGCGGCCATCCTATACAGGGCGTGGATCAAGTGCCGAATAAATTCACTTATATTACTTTAAAACTATCTAGTGGCGGAAAGTTGTTTTTTAATGATGTACGACAATTTGGCTATTGGCAGCTTATTCCCAAAAGGGATTTATTACGGCAGCTGCAACATTATGGCCCTGAGCCATTAGCCAGAAATTTTAGCCTTAATGAATTTTCCCGTCTATTGGGACGGCATGCTAATACCACTATTAAATCAGCTTTACTAAATCAAACAGTGGTGGCAGGTTTGGGTAATATTTATGTGGATGAGACTTTGTTTGCTGCTAGAGTACGCCCCATCCGTAAGGTATCAAGCTTAAAAAATAAAGAGACAATGGCCATACACCAAGCTATTATAAAGATTTTAAAAAAGGCCGTGGCCGCCAGAGGTACATCATTCAATACTTATGTTGATGCTAAGGGACGGAGTGGGTCTTATTGGCGAGTACGGTATGTCTATGGCCGGCCCGGGCAGAAGTGCTTAAAATGTGGTCAGGTAATAAAAAGAACAATAATTGCTGGCCGCGGCACCCATTATTGTGCATCTTGCCAAAAATAGCGTTACAATGATCGGTAGTTATATATGAGTTTAGATGTTTATATTTATAATTCAGTTATAAGCCTAACAGCCGGTTCAGCTATTTGGCAGCTTTTATCAGTGCTGGCCGCCTCTGGTCTGATCTGGTTTTTGGTTATTTGGTATATATTTTCGGTTTTAGGTCGAAAGAAGACGGGTCCAGTTGAATTTTTTGCCCTAATACTTGGCGGTAGTATGGTTTATTTATTTAATATCGGGGTGTCTATTTGGTGGTGGCGGCCGCGACCATTTGTTTTGCTTGATGTTGAGCCGCTAATTAACGTGAATGCGGTCAGCAAATCATTTCCTTCAGATCATGCCGCCTTAGCCTTTTTTATAGCGTTTTTATTAAGCCAATATCAAAAGAAATGGTGGTGGGCTTATCTGGTAGCGTTATTGGTAGCTTTGGGGCGGGTAGCGGTTGGGGTTCATTATCCAGCTGATATCTTAGCTGGTATGGCCGTTGGTTTGGCTTTTGGTTACTTGACTATACAGACAGAAAAATTGTTTTCTCGTCAGCCAAAAATCTAAATTACTTTAGTTTTAAATAGGAGAATTATGATATCGTTTAATGACGATCTAGTTAAATATTTGCAAACTTCAGGAGCGCTAAAGACAGATAGAATAATAAAATCATTTAAGGCGGTAGATCGGTCTGATTTTGTACCAAATTCTTTGCAGTCAGTAGCTTTTGCTGATCAGGCCCTACCAATTGGTTGGGGGCAGACCATTTCACAGCCGGCTACTGTAGCTTTCATGCTGGAGTTGTTGCAGCCGAATTTAGGTGACAAGGTTCTAGAAATAGGATTTGGTTCAGGCTACGTGGCTGCTTTATTAAGTCAGATTGTAGGTAAAACTGGTTTAGTGGTAGCGGTTGAAAGAATAGCAGAACTAGGGCAGCAGGCTTACAAGAATTTAACCAAATATAACTTTCCGCAGTTAAGATTGGTCATAGCCAATGCCAGTAAAGGCATTAAGCAACCAACGGCCTACGATAAAATAATAATTTCAGCCGCTGCTTCTAAAATGCCAGCAGAAGTTATTAGTCAGTTAACCGAAGGGGGCAAAATGGTATTTCCATATGGCCAGGATCTGCAAGAGATTATTTTATTGGAAAAAGTAGATAATAAGATCATCAAGCAGAGTTATCCGGGATTTGTCTTTGTACCGTTAGTGGATTAAAAGTATGGTTTGGCTATTTGGCAATTCTCAGATAAAATAAGTTGATATGGGATACTTTTTAAAATCGCCTGTTACTTTTAAGGATTGGTTAAGACGCGGAATAATTATTGTATTGTCTTTAAGCTTGATAACTGGTTACGTTGGTTGGCAACTAGTCAGGCCAGCTAATAGGGGAGTAGGCAATAAGGCAATAACGATATTGCCGGGTTTAAGTGTTGAACAGATTTCACAACAACTTGAATCAAGCGGATTAATTAAGAGTTCTTTTTGGTTTAAAATATGGCTGAGGTTTGTTAATAAAGAGACAAAAATAGTTAGCGGTTATTATTCGCTACCAGGTAATGTAAATATTATAAATTTAACTTATTTATTAACTGGTGGGCAAAAGATGAATAATGAGGTTGAAATAAGGTTTGTTGAAGGTTGGACAATAAATCAAATGGCTGATTACTTAGAAACTAATAATATAATAAAATCAGAAGATTTTATTAAGGCAGTAGCTGAGGCTAACTCTAGTAAGGTAATTGTTGAACAGATTAATAGTGAATTATTAAAGTCATGGCCAGGTGGTTCGTTGGAAGGTTATCTTTTTCCTGATACGTATCGTATATACCGTAATTCAAGCGCAAGTGATATTGCTGTAAAAATGTTACAAACTTTAGCTACTAAGTTTTCAAATGAATGGCAAGAGATACTAGAGAAGCGGGGATTGTCTATTCATCAGGCAATAACATTGGCAAGTATAGTTGAAAAAGAAGTAAGCAACCCCGATGATCAAAAAAAAGTAGCTGATATCTTTCTAAAGAGATTAAAAGCTAACATGGCACTACAGGCGGATTCAACTATTAACTTTATAACCGGCAAAAGAGATAGCGCGGTGCAGGCTGTGGATTTGAATATAGATTCGCCTTATAACACCTATAAGTATCGTGGTTTGCCCCCTGGGCCCATATCTAACCCTGGTTTATCCGCTATTCGGGCGGTGGTTTTTCCAATGGCTAATGATTATTGGTATTTTTTAACCACGCCTGATGCCAAGGTTATTTATTCTCGGACATACACAGAGCATAAGACAGCTAAGGCTAAGTACTTGCAGTAAAAAATAAATAATGGCCTATTAATTTATTTGGCTATATATTAGACCACATTTTAGCTCATATATTTTATCGTATAGGCATTTTTATTGGTAAATTGTGTCAAGTATTAAAAATTATAATTAAAACATAATTTATATTCATGTCAATTATAATTTAATTAATTAAATTAGATTTTAGTTTATCATCTGAATAAGGGATTATATGCCTGAATTCAACAGTTGGCTAATATATGTAATTATTCCCCAGGCTAACTATCCAACTAATAGATCTGTATTAGGGGTTAGTATGTTAAATATGATGTATTAGCTTGTGGTCAGGTAATCTGTGTACTAGATTAATTTGTAAAAATTGGCCTAATATATAAAGCTTAAGCATACTGGGCTATGTTTTATTAAATAGTCGTATTGCATTAGATAAGCTTTTAATTTAGAAGAGTAAAACTATATAAAAAGTAGTAAAAATTAAGTGGCAATAACGGCCACTTTTTTATATATACGATAGCGTATATGAGCTTGATTTTTTCTCTCAACCATGCTATAATTCCTATGTATACGGCTTAAATAAGCCAAAAAACAAAAATCTAAATAAATATAGTAAGAACTTTCCGGTTATGCCGGAGGAACAACCACAATTGAACAGGAGTGAGTTTTTGACTTTACAGCAGGCTGCGGTAGGTACACCCTACTCGGCAGACTATTTTAGATTGCGCGCTGGCCAAGGAAAGCTCCGGGCAGTTAAACTGGGCAAGGTTTGGTTTACTACCAGGGAATGGGTTAACCAGTATATCTTAAGCCATTCGGAGCACCGGGCTGCAGGGGTTGATCAGAAACAAGATATTAAGCCAGTACCGGATACTGCTCAGAATTTAGCAGTCACTGTGTCGGGCAAGCCTCTGGTTGATAAAAGTCAGTTTACAATTGAAAGCAAGGTTCACAGTTCTCGGGTTGCTCACATAAGCACATTGGCTGAGCTGTTTGATCAAGCGATTGATTCTATCATTGACCACACTAGGTTTATTTTAAACCAGGTGTGGTCTTTTAGATTGTTAAGTTGGCAAACAGTTTCAATTTGCGCACTCTTGGCCGCCTTGGTTGTAATTAGCCGCTCACCGTATTTGGCTAAGTCTTTTTCTGGCTTGGCAGGTCAGAGCATGCAGCAAACTAGAATTGCTTTAGAAAAAATAGATTCAGCTTTATCGCCTCTATCTGATTTTGTTTGGTTGAATCAAAAAAGCCTGGGTCAAAAAATTAGTTATACAGTTGAACCATATGGTCGGGTGAGCATGCCGATATTTTTTTCTTTTGGTCAGTCTTTTGCTGACATAACAGAACCTCTGGACGGCGCACCTTTTGTTTTTCAGTTAGAAGTTGGTAAGAGAATCTCACCCAGTGTTAAATCAGTAGTATCAGTTTTTAAAAAAGTAGCTTTCAGTGAACCAGTAGATGATTCTTATGGAGGCAGCAGAGTTAAAGGCATTAGCACTTCAGAAGCTGAAGAAAGTTTGTTTAGTTATGTTAGATTTTTGCGTTGGCTTGATGGCATTCGTAATACTGTAATCGCTTGGTTTAGTAGAGATACAAATGTTGCTATTAATGTTATTCCAGTTATTGACCAAAATAATCAGACTAGTGGCGCGACTAATGAGACTCAAACTGAAGTGTCACCGCCGTTATTGCGAGGTGATGAGCCAGCGGTTGAAGATAATATTCCTATTATTCCCGACTCCAATGAAGTTGTAAGTAATGATCAGCCCGAAGAAACAACTACAACACCGCCAACTCAAACTCAAGTGTCACCGCCGGCTGGGAGTGATTCATCTTCAACGCCAGCGCCCCAAGAAAATAAAACGACAGTTGTTGGCGCATGGCCATCAACTGTGAGTAATTTTACGGTTAGCGGTAAGTTAACAGCTGGCACAATATCCAGCTCCAGCTTAAATTCTAGCTCAGGAACTTTTGGAACCATTACTGCGGATAAGTTCACGGTTAAAGGGCCAATGTCATTTCCAGGAGGGTTTACAGCTGGCACGGCGCCGCGTGACCTAACTTTCTCCGAGCCAACAGGATTACTTGATGTTTATAGTTTGCAAGTGCGTACTGGCGGGGCGGTTGTACAAGGACCGTTAACAGTACGCGGGGCACTCAATCTAGAAGGTGGCTTGGGTTTAACTAGAATGTCCGAGCTTCAGGTGAGTGGGCCAGCGGTGGTGGACACACTGGATGCAGGTAGAATTGAGGCCTCACGAGTTACTGCCGGAACCATTGAATCTACTGGGCACATTTTTGCTTCCAGCTTAGGTGTTACCGGATTTGCCGGTATAAACAATCTATCAGTGCAGAGATTGACTGTAGATAAGGCTCTTACAGTTAATGGACCAACAACATTTACAAGTTCAGTTACCTTGCCAGGCACAACTGTTGGCGGCGCATTGACACCATCGGTTGATAATACTTATGACTTAGGTTCCAGCGGTGCGCGATGGCAGAATGCGGTTCTTGGTCCAGGAGGTGTGCAATTGTCATCAACCGCCGGCACAACTGGCGCTGGTACGGATTATACTTTAGGTGAATTAAAATTCTCCGGTACCAATTTAGTTTTAGAAAGTTCAGTGCAAGGTGCTGGCACGGTTGGTGATATTATTTTAACGCCCTCAAGTGGCAATACGATTTTAAATGATGGCACTAATACTTTGCTTTCTGTGCTTGATCAGGGCACCTATGCCTTCTTAAGACTTTCTGATAAAGCTACTGGTGGTGATCCGGCGGCTTGTTCGCCCGGAGATATTTATTTCAATAGCACTGATGCCACAGTTAAAGCCTGTACTGCAGTTAACGCTTGGGAAACATTGGATGGTGGCGGAGGCGGTTCAAGTGTGTTGTCTGATATTACAGCTGCGATAGCTGATCACACGATTGCTAGTGGCAATAACGCTCAAACTTGGAATTGGGCTTTGACAACAGCTGCCAAAACAGCATTTACGTTTGGCGAGAACTCCGCTTCCACCGGCGGCGCTGGAAGTCAATTTATTTTAAAGGCAGCAACATTGGCAACTTCTACTGCTACGCCATTTGTTGTAACTAATTTAGGAGCGGCTGATAGTTTTCGTGTTAATGACGAGACAGGCGATGGCGACACCTCACCGTTTATAATTGATAATGCAGGCCTTGTTGGTATTGGTACCACTACCCCTGGTGCCTTACTTGATCTTGGTACAGCTGGCTCAACCGCTGGTGTTGTCCGCTTAGCCGGTTCTGGTTCAGGCAATGTTACCCTGCAAACTGCCGCTGCCGCTGGTACTTGGTCCATGACCTTGCCAGCTTCAGGTGGCACCAACACTTATGCCTTAACCACTAATGGTTCAGGGGTTACCAACTGGTCTCAG
>Ga0076238_148_pt1 | contig 5422 bp, 5 predicted proteins | sample RifGroF1_FD_67706 | JGI IMG/M metagenome (GOLD analysis project Ga0076238, IMG submission 67706) | Parcubacteria bacterium GW2011_GWF1_43_9
AAAGCAGGCGGCGGTTCGTTCCAATTTTTTCCACCAACGATTTGATTTCATCAAATTCGTTGGACGAAGCCAGTTTTTCAGCGTGGTGAGCGGTTAAAATCCATTCGCGCAAAGGTTCGATCCAATTGTTTCCCTTTCGCCCAAAATCAGACTTCCTTCGCTGGAGGTCTGTTTTGGTGGTGATGAGATCATCCTTTTTGGCGAGATAAATTTCCTTTTCAATGCTTCCGTCCAAAAAGGCGTTTACCAATCTATCGAGCTTTGTTTCCGTATCCTTGATTTCCTTTTCCAGATTTTGGGCGAAAGATTGCGAAGACTGGATATTTTCTTTTTCCCACACTTCCACTTGCGCCAGCATCTTTTCTTTCCAGTCTTCGCACAGAGCGACTTTTGAGATTAAAGATTTCAGTTGTTCAGTGAGCAAGTCCTCGCGCAGATAACTTTGCGAACACGAGCCAAGCCGCTTGGTGCAACGGTAGTATTTGTATGTTCCGCCGTGTCCGTGCGCGTATTGAGCGGTAATAGCCGCGCCGCACTCGCCGCAAGTAAGCAGTCCGGTAAATGGGAAGTTGTGCCTCTTTTTGGAATGGCGCGGCTTGGCTCGGTTCTTTAGCACTTCCTGGACTTTCTCAAAAGTCGCTCTGGAAACAATTGCCGGAAAACCGCCCTCGTAGGTTTCACCGTTGTGAACAATCAAGCCGAGATACACTTTATTTGTCAGCATTCTTTGGAGTGTTGCCTTGCAAAGCGGTTTTCCGGTCCCGCTCACCACGCCCCAAAAACTCAGGCGTTCACCCAAAGAAAGCAAAGTGTGTCGGCCTTGCGCGTATTCTTCATAGGCTTTTTTGATAACTCTGGCTTTCGTTGGGTCTGGCTCAATCGTTCGCGTTTTCGGATTGTTCACATAGCCGAACGGCGCAAGGCCGGGCCACTCTCCGCGCCTGAGTTTTTGGCGAATCCCGCGCTTTACGTTTTCCGACAAATTATCGGAATAGTATTTTGATTGGCCAAAGGCGACTTGAAGCATGAACAAACCTTGCGGAGTTGGCTCAAACCAAAATGTGGGAAAGCGCAAAGAAGCGATCTTGAGAGTGTCTATGGAGTAAATGATAAGTCCGCCATCAACAGAATTTCGGGCGAGACGATCCGGGTGCCACGCAAGAAGTCCCACCGGCGTTTTACTTTCCTGCACTTTATTCATCATCTCGTTAAAAATTTCTCGCCCGGGTTTCTTTGCGCTTTTGCTTTCAATAAAAGTTTCCGCAATCTCAATATTTTCCCGCTTGGCAAATTCCGTCAACTCCGCGAGCTGGGCTTCAATGCTCATCACTTGTCTTTCTTCATCTTCGGTAGCGTATAAAAAGTATTTGGTGTTCATATTGTTAGTCGCCTTTGGCCGTAAAGCGCGGGATTAAAAAACTGACTTCGTATTCCGCCTACGGCGGAAAGGAAAAAATTGGATACAAATTTCATTTGTGAATTGCTTCGCAATTCCGAACCGCCGCCTGCTTTCAAAACAAGTCCTCGTCGGGCTTCGCCCGCCGTTTGATTTAATCGCCAAACAACGGGCTTTTTGCGAAGCGAGACCCGCCGCAGGCGGGGCGAGCGAGCAAACAAACTGCCCGCAAAATTCACAATGTTTAGATTGGTCGCAATTACTGAACGAAGTGCGAACCTTTTTTGAGCAACAATTTCTGCCCTAACGGGCAGAAATCCGCCCCAGCGGCTCGCCGCCTCTCGGCGGACAAATCTTTTCTTTCAAGGAATCAATTTTTGCGGGCTTTGTCTTCCTGCTGACACAGGAACGAGCCGCTTCCCACCCCTGCCGCGCCTTCGGCGCGGAAAGCAGGCGGGCAAAAATTCCTTCCCCCAGACCCCCTTCCTTTTTGCCCGCCTGCTGGAAACCCCCAGCGGATTTTTCGGGCGGCGTGGCCGAAAGAAAAAGAATAGTCGCCCTTGCCCCACCCTTCCCGTGCGCGGGCGACAAAGTGGAACTCCCTTTTGTTTGGACAAGTATTTTGAAATTTGGTATCATTGTAATTGATGAAAGTAAAAGGATACTTTTTAACCTATACAATATAATGGTATATCTTACTGAAACCTATGTCAAATAATAATCAAGGTTCAAAAATAGCCAAAAACTTGAAGAAAATCCGGCAGGATAAGGGCATTTCCCAAGATCGCCTGTCCAAGCTGGCGGACTTATCGCTTAATACCGTTGTTACGGTAGAATCAGGCGTGAATCCCAATCCTACCATTGAGACACTGACCAAAATCGCTAAGGCATTAGAAGTCGGGGTTGATGATCTGCTTAAATAAACTTATGCAACAAACGAAAAACTTACTCACAATTAAAGAAGCGAGCCAGTGGGCGAGCGATTTTCTAAAGCGTGATGTTAGCGAGTCCAACATCTCGTATTTGGTGCAATACGGGAAAGTCAAAAAACACAACGGCGGCAGTTCTGTTTTTGTTGATTTGAATGATCTAAAAAGTTACTACGACTCGTATCGAGGCCAGCGAGAAGTTGATTGGAAAAAGAAGCTCGGCAATGACCTGAATTGGGCATTGTCTTTCGACCATCTTCGGGAAGTGGACACGACAAAACATGTCCATCGCTTACATCCCTACAAAGGCAAGTTTATTCCACAACTTGTTCAATACTTTATTGACAATCATACAGACGATTTCAAGAAAGATATTTATTTTAAGGCCGGCGATATAATTCTTGATCCGTTTTCTGGTTCGGGCACAACACTTGTTCAAGCGCATGAAATGGGGATGCACACCATCGGCATTGATATTTCTCATTTCAATTGCATGATTACGGAAACAAAATTGCTTCCTTACGATCTTGCTTTGCTTGACGATGAAGTAAAAAAGATAAAGCAAACAATCATAAACTATGAGGCGGATAGCAAAATCAATGCTTTTGAAGATGAGTTGTTGGCTCGCATGGCAGATTTCAATAATCAATATTTCCCAAGTCCAGAGTTCAAGTACAAAGTCCAAAGAGGACAAATCAATGAGAATAAATATGCCGTAGAAAAAGAAAAGGAATTTCTAAAAATTTATAACGCTCTTGTTAAAAAATATGGCATCGAGCTAAATCATTCCGCCGGTAAAACTTTCTTAGATAAGTGGTATATCAAAAATGTCCGCAAAGAAATTGACTTTGCATTTGAACAGGTTAAAAAAATCAAAGATGTTAAGAATAAAAAGATTTTAGCGGTAATTTTGAGCCGAACAATCAGGTCGTGCCGTGCAACGACACATTCGGATTTGGCTACTCTCAAAGAACCGCAGATAACGACTTATTATTGCTGGAAACACAAAAAGATTTGCAAGCCACTTTTCTCAATAAAGGAGTGGTTTGATCGTTACGCGGTTGATACAGTATATCGGCTCAAAACCTTTGCAAAACTAAAAACAAAATCGCATTATGCAGTTCTTCCGGCGGACTCCCGAACGGTTGATATTTTTAAGGAAGTAGAAAAAAGAAATAAAAAATTCCACGAGATTTTAAAGAAACAAAAAATCAATGGCATTTTTTCTTCGCCGCCTTATGTCGGCCAAATTGATTATCACGAACAACACGCTTACGCTTATGATCTTTTCGGATTTGAGCGCAGAGATGAACTTGAGATAGGGCCACTTTACAAGGGGCAAGGCGCGGACGCGCGAGCCTCTTATGTTGAGGGAATTTCAAAAGTTCTACTCAATTGTCGGAAATTTTTGACTGATGATTTCGATGTATTTCTCGTTGCTAACGATAAGTATAATCTTTATCCGACAATTGCCGAGCAAGTTGGAATGAAAATTGTAAATCAATTTAGGCGGCCAGTATTAAATAGGACAGAACGAGATAAGTCGCCCTATTCAGAGATAATCTTTCACTTAAAAAACGAAAAATAATATGGCACTTACAACACAACAAAGTAAACAGATTAAAGAGTATTTGGTAGGGAAAATCCGTCAAAAGTTGGCGACCTATGATCCGGAAACGAACTCAATGCCATTTCATTTTCGTTTGCTCGGCAAAGATAGAATGGCGTTATTTTCTTTTATTCAATCAGTGAATACAATACTCGGTACATCAATTTTTGAGCAGGTTGGCAAAATAATTGCCGAGCCACAAGCAAAACGCGCAATCGGACAATATAAAGAATTTGAAGGATTTATCAGCAGTGAAGCGGTTTTGAAAATTGATGGCATAATGCGTGAGTTGCGCTCGGCTTCACGAACTCCAGACAAAGAAAAAGAAACAAAAGAAGTGTTGGCTGTTGCCAGCAAGGGCGAGATGGGGAAGAAACTTAAAAAGCGCGTTGATCTTTTTGTTGAGATGAAAGACGGAATAGAGTATTACTTTGAGATTAAAACCGCAAAACCCAACATCAATGAATTTACCGGCATCAAAAAACAAATGCTCGATTGGATTGCAATGCGTGGCAGTGAAAAACCGAAAGCAAATGTCAAAACCATTGTTGCTATTCCATATAATCCATACGAGCCGAAGCCGTATGAGCGATGGACATTGCAAGGATTATTTGATTTACGCCAAGAGGTTTTAGTTGGACCTGAATTTTGGGATTTACTCGGTGGGAAAAATACTTACGAAGATTTGCTGAAAGTTTTTGAACAGGCGGGGTTGGAGCTTTACGACGAGATAGAAAAGAAAATGAAAAGTTTGAATTCTAAGCATGAGACACCTAATTAACAATGACGGTACTCCCTTTGAATCAGCCGAACTTCAAACTTTACGCGGTGAACTGGACGCTTTAGATGACGATGGGCGTACCGAATACCGAAATCAAAACGCCTCGGCTATCGCTCAACACGAAGCCGTAAAGTTTTTGATCGTTTCCGGCCCCGGAACGGGCAAAAGCCACTTGTTTTTGGATAGGATTAACCATTGGTATCAGCAAGACGCACAAGCGAAGGTATTTGTAACAAGTTTCGTGAGAAAATTGGTCGCGGATTTGCAAAACGATATTGACGGCGATACTCAACTAACCGATGAGCAGAAAAGCGATATTACCGCGTCAACATTACATAAATTTGCTCGCAGTATTGTTGAACAAAATCACGGCACAGCTCAATGGCGTTTCCTGCCGCACTTCCGGATAATAGGGCAATTTTGGAAAGATGTTGTGTGGTGCGATGTCTTGGCTTTTCATCCGGAGTTGGATAGTGGTGTTTACACTTGGAAAAAATTTGAGGAGCAGTTGCACAACGCCGATTTTGATGAATCCGCAGATTGGCAGGGTTTGAAAGAAACTTATTTTAAGTTATGCCAATTTTACAATGCTGCTGGCTTTGCTGATTTAATTTTACGCGCCAAAGATGCGTTAGTGGAAAACACCGCACTCAACGAAAGCAATTATTTTATTACTGATGAGTATCAGGACTTTAACTCTGCCGAGG
>Ga0076238_142_pt1 | contig 5012 bp, 5 predicted proteins | sample RifGroF1_FD_67706 | JGI IMG/M metagenome (GOLD analysis project Ga0076238, IMG submission 67706) | Parcubacteria bacterium GW2011_GWF1_43_9
CAACAATTAGATGATCAATACCGCGCCGGTGAACTTAAATATTCAGAATTCAAACCATTGCTGGCAGAAGCTATTATCAAATTATTAGAACCAATTCAGGAGAAAAGGAAAGAGCTGATGTCTAAACCGAAAGAAGTAGAAAAAATCCTGCGCTCGGGCCGAGATCAAGCTAGATTAATAGCTGGTAAAACTCTAGCCGAAGTCAAGGAAAAAATGGGTCTCACATAATAAAAAACTCCGACCCGTGGGTCGGAGTTTTTTATTTAACCAAGTTTATAGGACTACCAGATAAGAAAGCTTTAATATTATCAATGGTAGTATCCAAAATCCGTCTGACTGCTTCAGTTGAATTAAAAGCATTGTGCGGCGTAATAATAACATCATCGCGAGTTTGTAAAATATGATTAGCCACTAAATTCCGATAATCCACGGTTTTATGGAATTCAGGCGACAGCACCTGACTTTCTTCACGAATATTTGATATTTGATTCTTCTTCCAAAACATCTAAACCAGCGCCGGCTAACCGTCCATTAGCTAAGGCTTGCACCAACGCTTGGGTATCCACTAACCCACCCCGAGCAGTATTCACCAAAACAGCTCCTGGTTTGATTAATTTCATATTGTCGGCGTTCAAGAGATGGCGAGTTTTGTCATTAAGGGCGGCATGCAGAGTTATAACATCAGCTTCTTTTAGCAAGGTATCCAGGGAAACATAAGTAAAACCTAATTCACGAGCCAGTTCGGTATTGGCCTTGGGATCAAATACTAAAACTTTCATAGCAAAAGCGCGGGCGATTCGCACTACATGCTGGCCAATATGACCACAACCGATTATGCCCAAAATCTTGCCAGCCAAATCAAAGCCGCGCAAAGATTGGTCTATTTGAAAATTACCCCGTTCCGTGCGCTCATAAGACTGAAAAATTTTGCGGGACAAAGCCAAAATCAAAGCCCAAGTATGCTCAGCCACCGTATTTTCACCGTAATAAGGCACATTGCAGATTGTTACGCCCCTGATCTTGGCAGCAGCTAAATCAATATGATCAAAGCCAGTGGAACGAGTGGCTATTAATTTAAGGTTAGGTAAAGCAGAGATGGCAGCCTGATCAATAGGCGTATAAATAAACGGCGCCACTACTTCAGCGGCGGCAAATTCAGCAAAGTCGCCAGCGGCTAAAGGTTTGGTTAAAAATACCAATTTATGCTGAGGTAGTTTTTCGGTTAAATACGCCTGTTCCCAGCCTTCTAATTCTGTAAAAATTATTGTGGACATACAATTATTTTAACTCAACTTTTTCCAGTTTAATAGTTCGCTTCAGCCAATTACTGGCGACTTTTTCTGTTTGTGGAGTAAAGTCTGTCACATAAAAATGGCTAGCACCTAATGGTAAGCTATCAGCTTCAGCTGGGTGTTCCACCAGCCACTGCGTTAAGGCTATGGCGGTTTCCTCGGCCGGATCAATCACCTTAACTCGCTTACCCATCCGGGGAATTATCAAAGACTTAAGCAGCGGATAATGAGTACAGGCCAGCACTAGGGTATCTATTTGCGCTTGCTTGAATGGAGCTAAATAACGCCGGATGATTCTCTTGGTTTCAGGCCGATCTAACCAGCCCTCTTCCACTAAAGGCACTAATAAGGGCGCGGCTTGGGCTGTAACCTGAAAATTATTTTCCTGGCTTAATAAGTGCTGATAGATGCCGCTAGCCACCAGTGCCCGAGTACCCATCACGCCAATATGGTGGCCTTGGCTTACTTTCTTAACAGTAGCAATGGCCGGGGTAATAACATCAAAAAAAGGAATATCAGGGTAGGCTTGGCGGATAGCTGTTAAACCAACAGCCGATACGGTATTACAAGCGACCACAATAATCCTAGCTCCCCTATCAACTAAAAATTTAGCGGCCTGTAAGCCATAAGCTGCCACCACCTCAGCTGACTTATTGCCATAAGGCGTGCGAGCAGTATCACCAAGATATAACAACGAATAATCCGGCAGGCGCTTCATGACTTCACGCACCACTGTTAACCCACCAATACCGGAATCAAAAAGTCCGATCATGATTCTTTAATTAACTTCAAAACTTCAGCCTGTTTGGTTTTCATTAACTCAATGGTTTTAGCTTCAACTGTCACTCGTAGTAAGGGCTCAGTATTAGATGGGCGAACATTACACCACCAATCAGGATATTCCACCGTCACACCATCAAGTTCATCAATTTTGGCATCGTTAAAATGATCTTTTATTTTTTTAAGCGTCAGCTCTTTATTCTCAACTTCAAAATTTACTTCCGGAGACTTAGCATAGGGCGATAATTCACGTACCAATTCAGACAATGGTTTATTTTCTTGTGATAACAACTCTAAAACCATTAAAGCCGCGATCATCCCAGAATCTGCACTGAAATTCCGACGAAATGAATAGTGTGCCGAAAGCTCTCCCCCCATCACTGCACCTTGATTTAATAAAGCTTGACTGACATTAACATAACCAACCGCCGTTCGGATAGGCTGGCCACCCCAACGAGTAATAAATTCAGGCACTGCCCGAGAACAAATTAAATTGTAGGCAATTTTTGCGCCTGGTTCTTTACGTAAAGCCTCTTTAGCTAATAACAGCATAGTAACATCCGCTGGTACAAACTGGCCATTTTCATCTAAGAAAAAAATGCGATCAGTATCACCGTCAAACATTATGCCAACATCAGCCTTATTGGCTTTCACCGCCTCAGCACAAGCCTGGGAGGCCCCTTGCGCTAATGGATTTGACGGCCGATTAGGGAAAGTCCCGTCAAGCTCAAAAAATAATGGTTGCCAATTAAAAGGTAATTTATCAAATAATAAAGGTATGGTTTTCCCAGCCATGCCATTACCGGCATCAACTACAATTTTCAAAGGTTTTAAAACAGCCTCATTTATAAAAGAGCGAACATGCTTTATATAAGTTGGCCAAATATCAAAAACATTTAAACCCCCGGGCTGGGTATTAGCTGGCAAAATTGCTGAAATATGTTCCTTAATCTCACTGCCGCGCACCCACTGGGTATGGCGGCGCATAATCTTAAAGCCATTGTACTGCGGTGGATTGTGTGAAGCAGTCACCATAATACCAACATCATAGTTATGTGCTCCCACGCCAAAATACACAGCATCTATTGGCACCATTTCAATGTCATCAACCGTTAAACCGCCGGCACACAAACCATTAATAAGCGCTTGATGAAGTTGAGGGGAGGATAATCTCATATCTCGCCCTATCACTGCTCGCCCCGAACCAACTAATGAAGCCACAGCTAAGCCAACGGCTTGAGCCGCCTCTTCGTTTAATTCCTCAGGGTATACTCCCCTGACGTCATAAGCTTTGAAAATATTTTGATTGAATGACACAAATATTAACGGAATGACTGGATTAATTTACGCTGGACTTGCAAAATCGCTCCCCAAGCCCATAAAGCTCCAACTAAACCTACCAAGCCACCAATAAACGGAATAAATACAATCAATCGGTAAATAAAAATGCCAACTAGCACAACTACTAAAAGTCGTTGTTTAGTAAGCCAACCTTCACCTGACTTTGATTTTATAAACCAGCCTAAACTAGCGCCGGCGACAATAGGCGCCAAAATTAAACCTATAAAATAAATTGCCGCTAACACCAAAGCTAGGGGCAAACCAATTATTGTAACCATTAAAACTATTACCATAATTGGGACAATAAAAGCCCATAACGCTCCCCAGCCCAATGAGCGCCAAGGATTTGATAAGGCTTCTGTTATTACTTCCTGTAACTTGCCAGGTATTAAACTCGTTAACACCATACCTAACACCAAAGCTGAGAACAGCGAGATCAAAAAGCGCCACCACCAAACTGGTTTGGCTGGTTTAGTCACAAATTCATGAAATTGAGGCGCTTCTGCTAACTGAGCACCCGAGGCAACCTGAGCTTGCTTCACTCCATAATAATTAAATGAACTGCCAGTTTTAGTAGTTTCCCTAATATCCAAACTGCCCGATTTGTCTAAATACAAATTTATCGGCCCCTGGATTTCTCCGGATAAAATAACCGCCCCAGAGCCGGCTAAAATTCCCCCTTGCACTAACCCGCGAATTTCCATAGTGCCGCTACCTGCAGTTATCTGCCCTGAAATTTTGGCACTCTCACCTATTACTAAAGTACCGCTGCCAACCATAACATTGCGTGCCACTGTGCCATAAATTTCCACATTTCCCCCAACTACTCGAACATTACCCCCCACCGGCCCAGTAATACGAATATTACCGCCAGCGGCAATGACATCACCCCCAACTGCGCCCGAAACAATTACATTGCCCCCAGCCACAATTACATCACTCTCTACTGAGCCGGCAATTTCCACGGTATCACCAGCGCCGTAATAATTACCGACAATTGACGAGCCGGAAGGTACATAAACATTACCCTTACCTTTGCCATACACCACCACCGGTAAGACTAAAATCAACAAACAAATGACGCCCAAATATGATTTATATTTCATATAAGTAATAATTAAGAACTACTCTAGTATAACTTTTTTTGCTATTTTAAACAAGAAAAAGCACCGCTAGTTTTACAACGGTGCTTACTTATGTCCCAAAATAGTCACACTTGCGAATAAAGCTTCTCAGGTTAATATAACCTATACTCAACAATGATCAATGCTAGTAGATGTATATTGGTTCGATGTTTTCTTTTGTCAGCAATTTTCTCCAGCTGCTTAACGTTTTTTATCTGCATAATTCTCCCTTTTATTTTGTTTATATTATGTGAATTATTTAATTTTCAAAGAACAACAATCCCTCTCATAGGAGAGGGGCTAGAGATACTACTAATTAAAAACGCAGCATCACTCACCGCTCTCCACGAGTGTGAACGGCATGATGCATTAAACCTAAGCGTTGCAAAATTAATTTATATCCATCCATGCCACGCCACAACCATTGGGCTACACGAGCTACCGTAGTTGTACTCATGCCTAAACGGCTGGCAAT